>Ga0214163_1000510_pt1 | contig 17934 bp, 12 predicted proteins | sample LakMenepilimnion_2_FD_153001 | JGI IMG/M metagenome (GOLD analysis project Ga0214163, IMG submission 153001) | Freshwater microbial communities from Lake Mendota, WI - Practice 15JUN2010 epilimnion v4 | ecosystem: Environmental > Aquatic > Freshwater > Lake > Epilimnion/Euphotic zone | place... | reverse complement strand
GCAAGAATTCCAGCGGCGTGCCCATTGGCATCCCACTGTCGGGGCAAGAGCAAGTCCTCATCCCAATTCGGTGCAATTCGACTGGTCGAACCTTCGGGCATCTTGCCGATTAGCTGCTCTTTGCGAGCTCCGCCCATCGTCTGTGGTGGAGCATTTGTAGTTCGATCTACCGGTGGAAGTGTGTGATTACCGCAATTGACGTAAATCGACTTGCCGTCGGGAGATAGTCGCAACGCGTGAGGTCCATGCTCACCACCTCCACGAAACTCCTTGAGCTTCTTCACTTCGTCAAACTGATCGTCACCGTTGGTGTCTTTCAACCGGTATAAGCCACTACCGATTCCACCATTGACGCAAACATAAAGACTATCAAACGCGTAAAGCAGTCCTTGAGCAGCCGAGATATTTACAGGGATCTTCTCAACTTGAGTCTCTTCCTTGGTTCCCGGCTTCGGAGGAGTCACTCGGAACAACCCCTTGTCTCCTTGATCGCTGACAATCAATCGACCTTTTGGATCTGTGGTGATGCAGACCCATGATCCCAAAGTGTCTTGAGGAACTGTAAAAAGCCGATCGACGACGAATCCAGGCTGGACCGAAAAAGCACCGCGCTCTCCACCCCCGGATTGATTGAGGACTTCTCCCCAAGGCGCATCGCCATAACTTGCGATCACCTTCGGCGCTTTACTTTCCGAAGGCTTATCCTTCGGGGCAACTTGCCAAGTTGCATCCGTCACAAGGTTCTGCACTTGACCTTGGCTATCGATCCACCCAAGCTTGGCGACGAGTGCTGCAACGCCCCCGGTGTTCCAAGCCTCGAATACAACTTCGTTCTTTCCCTCGACCAGCGAGGAAGTAACATTCGCTGTTAAGCCTTCCTCCCAAGCATCACTGCGCCCGACGTTTTTGCCGTTGAGCGTAATCGACATGCCATTGTCAGCCGAAGCCGTCAGCCAAGCTTCCGAAGCTTTCGTAGCGGTAAAAGTTTTGCGGATAATGTACCGCGTATCAGAATTTTCACCCCAAATCCACGCTGGCCTAGCTCCTTCCTTGAGGATCTTGTCCCGCATCGATCCACTTGCCGCTGCTGGCTTTGCCCCTTCGAGCGCCGCTGGCTCCGGGCTTTGACGGTAGATCTTGGACGCTTCTTGACCGATTCCCAAAACCGGTACAACGAAAGCATATCCGATCGATAAGCTTGCTAAAGTAATTGCTGTTCGAAGTCGACGACGGATGCGACAGGTGGGAGATTTGCGACTCATAGGGAAGGATAAATACAGAGAGTGGTGGGATTAAAAAACAAATAGGGAGCGGGTTTTCCCCCGCCCAAAAATAACGATCTATACGGTGCTTCAACGATCTATACCGTGCTTCAGTGTAGCTTATCTTTGGGGGTGCCTGCTAGCAACACGGGACCGCATGCTCGAAAAGAATCGATTGAATCTATTGTCAAGGCGAGGATTGCTCTAAAATGGCAGCAAATTATCGCCGGGTCGGCAGTTTAAACGGATCGACAGCTTGAACGGACGGACAGCTTGAACGGATCGTGAGGATTCAGTGCGTATCATTGTTTGTGAATCAGCGGAAGAAGTAGCTCTCAGGGCTGCCATAGAATCGATCGAATACCTCGGCGAAGCGCTTTCGACTCAAAGTTCAGGGAAGTCTGAGAACCCGGAAGCGTCGTGTGTCCTCGGCTTGGCAACCGGTAGCACTCCACTCGGACTCTACCGAGAATGGATCGAGCGCTATCGAGCCGAAGAGATAAGCTTTCGAAACGTCACGAGCTTCAATTTGGACGAATACTGCGGAATTCCTCCTAGCGATCCGCAAAGCTACCACAGCTTTATGCACGAGAATCTGTTTCGGCATATCGATATCGACCCGGCAAAGGCCCATATCCCCGTGACTGACTGTGATGACTTGAGTCAAAGCGGTGAGCGTTACGAAGCGATGATTGAAGAAGCAGGTGGCATCGATCTACAAATCCTTGGGATCGGAAGCGATGGGCATATCGGTTTCAATGAACCGGGGTCATCGTTTTCTTCACCCACGAGAGTTAAGACACTCACGAAGCGAACTCGGGAAGACAACGCAAGGTTCTTTCCTTCGATCGATCATGTACCCCGCACTGCCCTGACCATGGGACTCGGAACGATCATGAGCGCGCGTGCGATTTTGTTGCTCGCTACGGGAAAAGGAAAAGCCAAGGCTATTCGCGATACCGTAGAAGGACCCATCACAGCGATGGTTCCAGCTTCGATCCTGCAATTTCACCCGTACGCGACCGTGATCCTCGATGCGGCTGCTGCAAGCGAATTAGCGCTGATCGACTACTATGTCGACGCCGAGAGGAATCGTCAGTCATGAGTTCGATCGGTTCTAACACCGATAAAGTCGGGCCTCGCCAAATCGGAACTACCCAAGAACACTTGCGACTCGAGCAATCCGAACAAAGAGTCGGAAACTGGCAACGTTGGGGTACGTACCTCTCGGAACGCCAATGGGGAACTGTCCGCGAAGATTATTCCGATAACCAAGAAGCCTGGTTTTTCTTACCCCACGACCATGCCCGCTCGAGAGCTTATCGCTGGGGTGAAGATGGACTGCATGGTATCTGCGATCGGCAAGGTCGTTTGTGTTTCTCGTTCGCATTCTGGAACACTCGAGATCCCATTCTCAAAGAACGACTCTATGGTTTATCTGGCCCGGAAGGGAACCATGGAGAAGATGTCAAAGAGTGTTACTACTATCTCGATGCGACTCCTACCTGCTCGTACGCCAAAGCGTTGTACAAGTATCCGCATGCCCGCTTCCCTTACGATCGACTGCACGAGACAAGTCGCTCACGCTCACGGTTTGAGCCAGAATTCGAAATACTAGATACCGAGGTTTTCGACGAGAACGATTACTTTGATTGCGAAATCGAATACGCCAAACAAGGCCCCGATGATTTGCTGATGCGACTGACCGTACACAATCGTGGAAGTCGGCCAGCGGTCTTACATCTGCTACCGCAACTGTGGTTTCACAACTCCTGGACTTGGGGATGCACACATGATGGCTGTACCGCAAAACCTAGGTTGCGGTTGATCTATCCTAAAGACGAACCGACTGGAGTTGTGCTGTGCGATCATGAAACCCTCGGACACTTCGAGTTCCGCGTGCAGTCAGAAGTCGATCAAGAGCCTCCGCAATGGTTGTTCACCGAGAACGAAACCAACAGCGAGAAACATCCTGGCGCGCTCTCTTACGGGATGTACTTCAAAGACGCTTTCCATGAGTACGTTGTTCAAGGGGATAAGTCCAAGGTGCAGCCCAAGCCCTTCGGCACGAAATGTGGCGCACACTTCATGGCCATCATTCATCCCAATCGCCCGACAGTTCTCCGTTGCCGGCTTACTGGAGCTGAGTCAAACAACACTGCGAACTCCAATACAAACGCCGAGCAAGATACTTACCAAAACACCTACCAAAATACGGTCCCGGTCGTTGGCGATAAAATCCCCGACTCCTACCGACCCTTGGCAAAGATCGATAGCGATTTCGATTCGATCATCGCTAGGAGAAAATCAGAAGCCGACGAGTTTTATGCATCCACCATCCCGAGCAACCTTTCGGATGACGAAAAGCTGGTTGCGCGACAAGCGTACGCGGGATTGCTTTGGACGAAACAATTCTACTACTACGTCGTAGACGCTTGGATGCAAGGTGACCCCGAAGGCCGGCCTCTGCCTTCTTCTCGCCTTCAAGGTCGAAACAGCGATTGGCAACATCTATTCAATCGCGATGTGATCAGTATGCCCGATAAATGGGAGTACCCTTGGTACGCCGCATGGGATCTGGCGTTCCACATGATCCCGATGGCCAAGGTCGATATCGAATTCGCTAAGAGCCAGTTAATCTTGTTCTTGAGAGAATGGTACATGCATCCCAACGGGCAGATCCCTGCCTACGAATGGGCCTTGAGCGATGTGAATCCCCCCGTTCACGCTTGGGCTTGTTGGCAAGTCTACAAGCAATGCGGCGATAAAGAATTCCTGGCGAGAACTTTTCAAAAGCTCTTGCTCAACTTTACATGGTGGGTCAACCGGAAAGACACTCGCGGACAACACGTCTTCAGCGGCGGCTTCCTAGGCCTCGATAACATCGGAGTTTTCGATCGGAGCGCTCCACTACCAGGTGGAGGAATCCTCGACCAAGCCGACGCGACCGCGTGGATGGCTTTTTACTGCGGATGTATGTTGCAGATGGCTCTGGAACTCGCCGATGGAAGTCAAGCTTACTCGGACATGGCTAGCAAGTTCTTCGAACACTACGTTGCTATCTCCGAAGCTATGAACTCACTGCACGGTACCGGCCTCTGGGAGGAAACCGACGGGTTCTACTACGATCACCTTTACCGCGACGGAAAAAGCACTGCACTGAAAGTACGCTCTCTCGTTGGACTGATCCCGCTGTGTTCGAACGTTATCCTCTACGACTCTGTGATCGACAATCTGCCGGGATTCAAAAGCCGCATGGACTGGTTCCTCAAGAACAAGTCTCAAATGTCAGACTACATGATGTATCTGGAACGCAAGTCTGGTGGAGATCCGACCAATCCGGAATCCAAAAGTGGGATGCGACTCTTGGCTATCCCCTCGACCGAGAGACTCAGGCGTCTGCTGACCTATATGCTCGATGAATCCGAGTTTCTCTGTCCATACGGTATCCGTTCTCTCTCAGCCGCTCACCTTGAAAAACCATTTGTATTCGAACATGCTGGCGGCACGAACTCCGTGGGATACGTTCCTGGAGAAAGCAATTCTGGGATGTTCGGAGGCAATAGCAACTGGCGTGGCCCGGTGTGGTTCCCGTTGAATTATCTCATCGTTGAATCACTTCGCTCCTACCACGAGTACTATGGGGATTCGTTCACCATGGAATGCCCTACAGGTTCAGGCAATCACATGAACCTGAAACAAATAGCGGACGAAATCGAACGACGCTTAGTGCAACTCTTCCTAAAGGACGCCCAAGGCCGTCGACCTTGTCACGGGCAAGATCAACGATTCATCGACGATCCGAACTGGAAAGATCTCGTGCTGTTCTACGAGTATTTTCATGGTGATGATGGTCGAGGTTTGGGAGCAAACCACCAAACCGGCTGGACCGCTCTGGTTGCAAGCATCCTTGAACATCAATCTGCTTGCCGTGAAAACGCTTGAGTTCTTTGCCGGAATCGGTGGCTTGCACGCTGCTTGCCCTTGGCTCGATATCCTTTGCGCTTTCGATATCGATCGCGATGCTCAGCGTGTATACCAAGCGAACTTCACGAGCCCTTATAAAACTTGTGAACTCGCCTCAATCAAATCCGACTTGCTAGATCGCTATCAAGCGGATCTCTGGTGGTTAAGCCCACCTTGCACTCCGTTCACTCGCAAAGGAGCCCAAAAGGATCTCGACGATCCGAGAACCCTTGCACTCTTCCATTTGATCAACCAAGCTGCCCGTATTCGCCCGAAGTATCTTGTACTTGAAAATGTCGTTGGCTTCGAATCTTCGCGAACCGCAGCACTCATTCAAGATGAGCTTGCGAATGCCGATTTCGAAATGACTTGGATCTGTAAGTGCCCGCACGAACTACAGTGGCCTAACCGACGTCCGCGTGTCTATTTGATCGCTTGGCAAAACTCAGCCTTAACGCCCTGCATCCAATGGCTTGACCATCCATCAACCAACCAGCTCAATTCACCCCATGTGCCGAGCCGTCTTGCCGAGTTAATCGATCGAACGATCAATCGAGATAATCACCCGTGGCTATGGCTCGATGAATCGACTTGTGAGAGATTCAAGCATGCGCTCGATCGAGTCATGATCCCAGAGCTCGTTGGCTACGGTGTTCCAGGTGATCCTTCGATTGCCGAAGCGACTACCACGGCGTGTTTTGCTTCCGGATACGCGACTTCTATCGTACGCTCGGGATCTGTGATCTGGCACGAGAAGGGTTGGCGAAAATTCTCACCCAGAGAAGTTGCAAATTTACTGGGGTTTCCCCCTAGCTTCTCTCTCCCAGGGGAGCTTGGTCCAAAGCGTTTGTGGCAACTGCTCGGCAACTCGTTATCATTGCCAGTGGTCGCCGGCTTAATGGCCTTTACTCGATTCCCAAATGCTCGAAAGGTTTGATTGCGATGCACATTGATCGATGGATGATCGGCCCAAGTAACCTGCGAAGCGCGGTAAGCAAGATACTCTTGATGATAGCGGTCAAGATTACATTGCTCTGTGTCCCCTTGCTCTGTGTTACATCGCTCAGTCTCGCAGATAGCGGCTTTGCTCAAGACAATCAGCCACCGAACGTGGTTCTGATTCTGTGCGATGATTTAGGGTATTCCGATATCGGATGCTACGGAGGGGAAATCGATACTCCGTATCTCGATCGATTAGCCAAAGATGGACGCCGCTTTTCTCAGTTCTATAACACAGCAAGGTGCTGGCCGACGCGATCTGCATTGCTAACCGGATACTACGCACAACAAATCCGTCGAGATACGGTCCCCGGAGTTAAAAGTGGAGGACAAGGACAGCGGCCAGATTGGGCGAAGCTACTTCCCGAGCGATTGCTCCCCTACGGCTACCACTCATACCATTCGGGGAAGTGGCATATCGATGGACTGCCGACGAAGAATGGATTCGAAAAGTCATACAGCTTGCAAGATCACGATCGGCATTTCTATCCGAACAACCATACCCTCGATGATAAACCACTTCCTGCGGTGACCAAGTCCGAGAATTCCGACACGGGTAAAACGTATTACACCAGCCATGAAATCGCGAATCGAGCCATTGAGCAGCTTGATTATCACACGCAGCATCACGGCGCGAAACCATTCTTTTCTTTCATCGCCTTCACCGCCCCCCATTTCCCGTTACAAGCACCATTGGCAACTGTTGAGAAGTACAAGGAACGCTACAAAGATGGCTGGGAAACTGTGCGCAAAAAACGCTGGGAGCGTATGAAGGAACTTGGACTAGGACAACACATTCGCGATCTTAGTCAGGCAGAGCAATCCATTGGACCACCGTACCCATTCCCAGCGGCCATCGAGAAGCTCGGCAGTGGGGAGGTCAACCGACCGATTCCTTGGTCGATGCTTACACCAGAGCAAAAGGAATTTCAAATATCCAAGATGGCCGTCCACGCCGCGATGATCGACGAAATGGATGTTTCGATCGGGCGAATCGTCGAGCACATCAAACAACAACAAGGACGCTGGGAAAACACCCTTGTGATGTTTCTCTCCGATAATGGAGCAAGTGCAGAGATCATGGTGCGAGGAGATGGTCATGATCCTCAAGCTCCGGCCGGGGGAAGTGCAAGCTATTTGTGCCTTGGTCCTGGTTGGTCCACTGTAGCGAACACACCCTTTCGAAGGCATAAGACTTGGAATCACGAAGGTGGTATCGCAACTCCAATGATCGCCCATTGGCCTATGGGGATCAAACCGCAATCCAAGCCGATTGAAACTCCGAGTCATGTGGTGGATGTAGTCCCAACAATTCTGGAGTTAGCGGTTTTCTCGAACCAAAAGGTCCAAGGTACGCGTGTGGAACCTTTCGAAGATGCGAGTCGTCAACCACCCGCTTTTGCCGGTGTGAGTTTCCTTGAAGAACTTCAACAGGACGCAGCACAGAGCACAGGCGAAAAAAGTGAACGACCACTTTGGTGGCAACATGAAGGAAACCGAGCGTTGCGCTGGGGCGAATGGAAAATTGTCGCTGCCGGCAAGGATGCCCAGTGGGAGCTATACAACTTGAATGATGACCGAAGCGAAACCAATGATCTTGCGAACCTTCATTCAGACGTGGTCGATCGATTATCCAAGAAATGGAGTGAGCTGACAGAACAATTTACTAAAGATGCAACTTCAGATCGCTAATGCCACCTTCCGCTACTGATTGTATTTTGCTTGGAGTTGCTATGAAACGTCGTTGTGTTTTTATCGTTTACGCATTTGTGTGCGCGGTGCTGTTCGAGTTCATCGGCATCGATCATGCGTTGTGTGAACCACCGGAAGAGAAGCGACGTGAAATAGTCCAACAAGCGGTGCGACTGCGGGATTCCTATTTGACGGTCAATCCATCGACTTCACAACGTACCGTTCATGTAGTGCTTTGGACTCCAAGCGACCGCGAACCTCTCGACGGGTATCGCGAGAGACTTTCTCGGGTGATGATCGATATCCAAGAATTCTATCGATCTGAAATGGAGCGGCTTGGGTTTGGCCCAATGACATTTTCGCTCGACATGGAAAGCGATAAGCAAGTTCGTGTCCACTTGGTGCGAGGTAAGAATCCCTACTCGCAGTACAACGTCCGTAGTGGTACTCCAATTCGACGTGAGTGCATACCTGTGCTTCGCGACGCCGGTATCGACGCGGATTTGGAAACGATCGTTTTATTTTGTAATATGAGTCAATGGGATCCGAAGGGGATGACCATCGGTCAAAACAGTCCCTACTACGCAACTGGAGGACTACGTCAGGGGACAGCTTGGCAAGTCGACTCCGCACTGCTGGATCCTGAAAGATTGACTGACACGAAGCCGATCGTTACTGACAGGCAATACGGACGCATTTCCGTAGGTCGGTACAACAGCATTTTTGTAGGAGGTGTATGCCACGAACTAGGGCATGCATTGGGACTCCCACATAATCGCGAAAGACCAGAAGTTACAAAACTGTTTGGAACGTCATTGATGGGAAGTGGTAATCGCACGTACGGTGAGGATCGGCGAGGAGAAGGAAAGGGATCCAGATTAAGCTTGGCAGATGGACTAAGATTGTCGGCTCATCCCTTATTCACACGTCAAGTCAATGGCATTGACTTGCAGCAATCTGCGAAAATCACCAGCCTAAAGATCGAATTGGCAAGCGATCAACGATCATTTGTTTTAAGTGGAAAGGTTACGGCAGAGCCAATCGCGTATGCGGTGATCGGCTATTTGGATCCAGCAGGTGGAAGCGATTACGACGCGACTACGGCGGTAGCTGTTCCCAATGATCAAGGGGAGTTTTCCATGCTATGTGAACCTGTTGCCCCGACTGAATCTGCAGTATTGCGAGTGGTCGTTTGCCAATCCAACGGTGGACGCATTCAGGATGAATCGATATCCGTACCATATTCCGTCGAATCGGATGGCAAAGTGGATATCGAACTGTTTCGAACGAAACTGGAGTTGGAGCAATTGCTTGCCGCGATTCGAGAGGAAGACGTCAACAGTGCAAAGGTTGCCTTGCAAGAACTGGAATCTCGCTACGGTCAGACTGAGCCAACAGTTCCCTTGCTTGCCGTCGCGCGTTCCCTGTTTCGAACCATCAAGGGGGCAACCCAACGATCGCTTGCTTCGATCGAATCGAATCCCTGTTGGTTGTCGGAGGCTATACCTGAAAACGCGAAGGTAGGGTGGAAGTCACCCATGTTCGATCGGGTTCCGGGTGAGGATGTAGCTCTATCTATTGGAGGGAAGTTGTTTGGTCACGGGTTTTATGCCCATGCACCGAGCGTTTACACCTACAAAATCTCTGGGAAATGGATCCGAATTTCTGGCAACGTGGGGCTGGCCGATGGCCACGATGGCACGTGCGTGTTTGTCTTGCGAGGTGATGGAAAAGAGCTGTGGCGTTCCAAATTGATAAACCAAGGGAGCTTGTTAGCGTTCGACGTGAAAGTGCAGGACGTGGAAGTCCTAGAGCTCATTGTTGAAGATGGTGGAGATGGCAACGGAGCGGATTGGGGACTGTGGACCGATGTGCAGTTGCATCGATAGAGTAGGATTTTGTGTGAGCACGAATCAGTACACCCTTATGGTTATGGGGGCGCATTGATTCGGACCTTTCGAGCCAAGTCTTTCAAGCGTCAGTTGAAGAATGGTCAAACCGATACCGACCACGCTCTGCACCAATCTTTTCAGACGGATAGAACTAGCCTAGCAACGAACGCGTGCCGATTTGGTTATTTGTCGCTCTGTGGTGGATCTGCTTCTAAGGAAACACGTACGATTTGCTTGTCGTTGCGAGCGAAGATACTCTTCTGTGCAAACGCAGGGTGAGACCAGCAGACCCCGCCACGTTGCCCCAGTTGTTCGATCGTCGGTTCAATTAACTTGCTTCGGGAGAGAATTTTCAACCCATCGCGTGAAAACTTGGTGATCATCAACTCTCCTCTTTCATTGAACATCCAAACGCGGTCGGCTTGGCGAACCATATGGATAGTCGCCCATCTTGCACGCGGTACAGCTGTTCGGTCTTCCCATAGTCGCTCACCGGTGCTCGCATCTAGACAACGGAATTCACCATAGCTGTCGACACCATACACGAGGTCGTCTTGAACGATACTCGTCCCGATCATCGCATGCAGCGATTTGGTGTTTTTCTCATCGACACCCACCGCACGCCAGATGACTTCGGAGGTCGTCGAGTCTTTGGGAACACGAACCATTAGCGAGCCATCGTAGAAGGAGGAGACAAACAGCCGCTCGCCCGAGAGGACTGGGTCACCAATCCCGATCGGCATGCGTGAAGGTGGGAATGGATGGCTCCAATAAACAGTCCCAGTCTTGGGATCCAATCCACTCAAACTGTCTCCGGTCCAACAGATCAAGACATGTTTTGAATCTTGTTCGATGATGATCGGCGATGAGTAAGCACCTTGCTCGTTGAGCGACCGCCAGACTTCGGTACCTGTAACTTTGTCAAAAGCAACCATGCATGCGTTATCTGCGCCGCAAACCTGCTGGATGACGAGATTATCGTAGATCAAAGGAGAAGCCGCGATTCCCCATATAGGCATTTTGATCTCATACTTGTTTTCAAGATCAAGTTTCCAAAGGACTTCGCCGGTTTCGGCGTTCAAGCAGTGAAAGTGCCCCATTGCACCGACGCAGTACGCTCGGCCTTCGTCAATCGTGACACTCGCTCGCGGACCGGCTGTGTAGCTGATGCGATAATTCGCCTGGTATTCGACGACCCAAAGTGAATTACCTGTCTTCGCGTCAAGGCAGTGAATGCGTTCGGTGGCGTCACGGTCTTTCGGCTGACGATCCATCACATAAACGCGTCCGTTCGCTACGGTCGGACCGCAATACCCCGGCCCGATTTCTACCGACCATACATGCGGAAGCTGCCCCTCGGGCAATTTTTCTACAATGCCCGTCTCGTGCCAGACTCCATCACGGTTTGGCCCACGCCACTGAGGCCAGTCTTGGCCGTGCAATACACCAGCGAAATTGCCAAGGAGAATTGCCGCAAGAAGACTCAAACCACGAAGGTTATCCCAGTAATTCCAAAGCATCACATTCAGCCTCTTCGATCGAGTTTGTAGCATTCAATTAAAAAGCAAACGGCAGTTCACCTCTATCGTACCTTATCCCATCCACCATTTTTGGGAATGGCGTTACGTGAAATTCCAGCGGAAGTGCGCAAGCACTCCGGTGAGTTGCCTTTACCCTAAGCGGAAGTGCGCAAGCACTCCGGTGAGCAGCCTTTATCTTAAGCGGAAGTGCGCAAGCACTCCGGTGACTGCTCCGTCGCTTGCTCGCTAACGTATCGACTCGGTATGTATCAACCTGTCGCAAGTTTTTGAAACGCGACGCGCAGATCTGAAGCATCAGCATTCGGGAAATTAGCTCGCTGCACAAAGAGCAAATAAGCACGACCTCGAACCGGATCGATCCAAGCTTGCGTGCCGTAGGCTCCACCGTGACCATAAGTTCCCTTGGAGAGCATCGCCGTCGGGCCTTGTGGATCTTGCACTACACAGCAACCGACACCCCAAGCGTTCCCGCTTGTAAAGCCGGTAACCAAGCTTCCTGTTGTCGGAGTCCCTAACGTATGAACGGAAGATTCGCTGAGGAGACGTTTCCCTTTCCACAAGCCATTGGAAAGTAGCATCTGGCAAACTTTCCCATAGTCGCCTGGAGTTGAGAAAAGTCCACCGTTGGCCGCCGGAAGTCGATTTGTGTCTGTCGGCTCTTTTCCCGCCAGCAGAAATATGGGTGACTCCTTGAGTTCTCCTTCAGCCGTGCGCGTGTAGCTTTTCGCAAGCCGCTTTTGTTGCGTTGAGTTCAAGTAGAAAGCGGTGTCGGTTAGCCCGAGAGGCTCGCAGAGACGTTTCTGAACGAAGGTGTCAAAACTCATCTGAGAAACAACTTCCACAATTCTCGCCGCGGTGTTAATCCCCGTCTGGCTATACTGCCATTTGGATCCTGGAGCGAAATGAACTGGTAGTGTTGGGTACTTTTCTGCTGCGTCCGCTAACGATGCATCGGAATACGGTGCTGGCAACTCACGCATACCACTGGTGTGATTGAGCGTCTGAAGAATACTAACGGCAACCGATTCTCCTGCTTCCGTTTTCAGCCCCTTCATCTTGGGCAGATACTTCGCAATCGGATCATCGAGAGAGAGTCTTCCCTCATCCACAAGCATCATCACACAAATCGCGGTGATGGGTTTGGACATCGAAGCGATCCAGAACAAGTTCTCTGGAGATAACGCTTCATTGGTTTCAAGATTCGAAAAACCGGCAGATGCTATTTGCAACACTCGCTCTTTGTCGACGACCATCGCCACAGCGCCAGGGATTTCTTTCCTTGCGACAAAACTTTGAATCTCATCGCGAAGTTTTGTGTTGAGCGTGTCCTCGTTAGCACGCCCTAGCGAACAGAATGCAAGTGACCCGCATGCAGCATTCAGCATAGCGATACGCCGAGGAATTTTTTTACTTGATTGTGGTTCGATCGACATGAGTTGCGCTCGTAAAAAACGATAGGGGAAAGTCTGTCATTCAGGAAAAGTAAGTTACGATATCATAGCATAGCCAAGTATCAGCCTACGATTGGCTAGAGGCTCCTACAGGATACTCTGTTCGTCTGAGGGGAGAGAGTTCTTGAGCCGGCAAAGTAAACGGATCAGTTGGGCTGTCTCCTTTGGTGAGAGTGCACCGATCAACCTTGTGCGGATCGCTTGTCCTGCTTTCCAGAGTTTTTGAAGTTTCCGTTTTCCGGCAGAGGTAAGTTCCACTGTCTTGGCTCGTGAATCTGTCGGATGAGTGATCCGTTGAACCAAGCCATTCTTTTCTAATAGGACAAGCATAGCTCGAACAGTGCTCGCGTCAGAAGAAATGCGTTCGGCGAGCGCCCGTTGCGTAAGTGCACGGTCTTCACGTAGCGCAAGCATCAGCACGAATTGATCCGCAGTGACTCCGTACTCCGATAGAACTGCATCGGTGCTGCGATGCAAAGCCAAGTAAGTTGCGCGAAGTGCCAAAGGTAAGGCTCGTTCTTGATCAATCAACGGACTCATAGGTGTCTACAGCTTGCAGATTAAAAAAGTGTAACTCGAAGGGTGGCGTAGGTGCGATTGCTCGCCGGATCGTTTGTTTCGCAGCACAAATTGTACTGAAGTACTTGGAGAATTGGTTTGGGTAAGATTCGTGAGATAAATCGTGCGTATACGCACGAAACGGTTGAATCATTATTACGATTTGCTCTAAAATGCGGATTGGTACAAACGCATCCTTTTGTTGGGACAATCGGATCCCGGCGGGCTTATCACTTTTTAAGGGCATGGCGATGAGATATTTGCTCCTTTTTCTCCCACTCATTTACGCGACGTCGATTCCGGTTGTGGGACAAGACGAAGCACCCAGCGTCCAGCCTCCACGTCGCGAGGTAGGTCGGAATCCGTTCGGTGGCCCAATCGAACTGGGGCCTGAGGATAAGCAGAATTATGAGGATCCTGCCAACCAGATAGTAGAAGTTCGAGAAGGGATCCCGCGCGGCAAGCTAGAGATGATCGACTACGAGTCGAAGACGGTCGGGACGACCCGGAAAATGAATGTGTATACTCCGCCCGGCTATACGTCAGAGAAACAATATCCTGTGCTTTATTTGTTGCATGGAATCGGCGGAGATGAAACCGAATGGCAACGGTTTGCTAGCCCCAACGTGATGCTTGATAACCTCATTGCCGATGGGAAAGCTGTTCCCATGATCGTCGTGATGCCTAACGGCAGAGCACAGAAGAATGATCGAGCGGAGGGGAATGTCATGGCCGCCGCCCCCGCCTTTGCCACCTTTGAAAAAGACCTGTTGGATGATGTGATTCCAGCAATCGAATCGCGTTACTCCGTCAACAAAGAGCGACTTCATCGAGGGATTGCTGGACTCTCGATGGGTGGTGGACAGTCGTTGAATTTCGGCCTTACGAATCTTCCGACCTTTGCCTGGGTCGGCGGTTTTTCTTCTGCTCCAAACACCAAAGCGCCAGAGGTTCTTGTACCAGATCCGCAGAAGACGAAAGAGCAACTGAAATTGCTGTGGCTCTCATGTGGCAACAAAGACGGTTTGATTCGAATCAGCCAAAGATTGCAACGCTATCTCAAAGAGAAGGAAGTCCCACACATTTGGAATGTGGATTCTCATGGTCATGATGCAACCCACTGGCGAAACAATCTGTACTACTTCTTGCAGAAAGTATTCCAGCAGCAATCCGAGCCAAATCCCCAGCAGTCCTACAATTCAAAGAGTCTCGATGGGATCAAAGACGACTTTAAGCCTTCACCTACAAATCAGCCAGGTAAAGAGTTTCCTCAAGTGAATTCCCAGAGGAGGATCAAGTTCCGGATTGTTGCTCCGGAAGCGAAAAGCGTTGGAACTACCTTTCGTGATAGCACTGATTTTGTGCGGGGGGACGATGGGGCTTGGATCGGCTATTCGCGCCCGCTCGATGAAGGGTTTCATTACTATGAGCTCGTGATCGATGGGGCGAAGGTACCAGATCCCAACAGCAAATATTATTTCGGCGCGATGCGATGGGGAAGCGGGATTGAGATACCTGCACATGACCAAGAGTTCTATGCATTAAAGAACGTGCCACATGGTCAAGTTCGCGAAGTCTACTTTCATTCTCCAAGTACCAATAGTCAGCGTCGCGCATTCGTTTACACGCCACCTGACTACGATAGCGATACCAGCAAAAGATACCCTGTTCTGTACTTGCAGCATGGTTGGGGAGAGAACGAATATGGGTGGAGCGTCCAAGGATATGCGGGTCTGATCATGGATAACCTCATCGCGGCGCAGGAGACGAATCCTTTTTTGATCGTGATGACCTACGGCATGACCAATGAAGTCCAAATGGGTCAGCTGCAAAATTTCGATATACGCGAATTCGAAACGGTGTTGGTGGATGAACTCGTTCCCTACGTGGATAGCCATTTTCGAACGTTCACCGATCAACCGAATCGGGCAATGGCCGGTTTGTCGATGGGAAGTATGGAAACGAAACAGATCACCCTTCGCAACTTAGACAAGTTCTCGCATATCGGACTTTTCAGCGGTGCTACGATCAGCAAAGAAGATGCGGATAAAGCCGAGGGGTTTCGAGATAAAGTACAGCTTGTTTTTGTGAGTTATGGAAGCAAAGAAGTGCAAGGAGGTCAAACGCGTCGAGGAGGGAATCCAGCAGAAGCTGTCGAGCAGCTCAAGGGTGCTGGAATCAACGCGCATTATTACCTTTCGCCTGAAACAGCCCATGAATGGCAAACTTGGCGTCGAAGTTTGAAGGAGTTCGCGCCACTGTTGTTTCGCAAGGACCTTAAGTAGCCACCCGCTGCCAAGCGGTGGAAGGTCCCGAGGAAAAACCCCCAACCGTCTGGCGCCAGTTGGCTACACCCTTCGGCGATCGCATCGTGAATCGCAACCAATCGATTTATGTAGCCACCCGCTGCCAAGCGGTGGAAGGTCTCGAGGAAGACCCCAACCGTCTGGCGACAGTTGGCTACGCCCTTCGGCCAACGCGTCGTGAATCGCAACCAATCGATTTATGTAGCCACCTGCTGCCAAGCGGTGGAAGGTCCCGAGGAAAAACCCCCAACCGTCTGGCGACAGTTGGCTACACCCTTGAGCCTTCGCCGGTTCGCACCACTTCCGTTGCGGCTTCTCGCTTTTTTCTTTGCGTTTTTAGATCTTCACGCAAGCCGATTTGGGGAAGGGGCCAAGCCGGGTTTTGCCGAAATCCAGGTGCTTGATTGCAATTGCGGCACAAGCTCTTGTCATTGCACCCATTGAGTTCTTTGGTCCGCATAGCGACATACGCTTCGCCATTCCAGATTTCGCGAAGCGATTGTTTTTTTAAATCACCTAAGGTGACACTTGCATCGAAGTCGTAGCAGCAAGGCACGACGCGGCCGTCCCAAGCGATCACGACACTTTCCCAAAGCATAAAGCATGGGTGTTCTCGCAGGCGCTGTTGATGCTCAACGCGAGAGTCGATGGAAGCAAGTTGGACGAACTGCGGATCTTGATTTCCCCATGTCACAAAAGGTTTGAACATGATTTCATCTGCGCCGGCGGCAAGCCAAGTCTGTTTGAATGGTTCCAGTTGTGATTTTGTTTCCTCCATCACAATGATCGACAAAGTGACTTTAGGTTTTGAGCGTCCAAGCTGTTTTCTTAAATCAAGAAACCCCCTTGCGTTTTCGCAGACTCTCTCGAAAGTGAAGGTCGAGATCCCCAGATCAGGGACACCTTTGCTCTTGGCCATTTCGATTTGATGAAACAACCTAGGATTCATCAGAGGTTCACCAAACCAGTGAAACCAGCAAGGCTCTTTGTAGAAATCGATATCATCAAGGATCTTTGCGAATAGATCGTCGGTCATGTTTCCTAAGGAGCGTTCCATGATGTCCGGTTCACCGCGCGGGCACATCACACAACGGAGGTTGCATTAGTTCGTCGATTCGATAGCGAAGACTTCTGGCAGATTCCTCAACTTGCTCCAGCCATGGTGGTAGCCATAGTTTCGCCAGAACTGATTTTGAAGTTTCTTCAAATAGCTAAACATAGAAGTCGACGTCTTTCCGATTCGTTTTGAACCTTTAGTATGGTTTGGCAAGCAACGAGGATAATACGCCTAGTTCCTGATGGCTAGCGTCATGGCTTAATGTTGTTGATGAATGGAGCGGAAAGTCAGATTGATTCGTTCTCCGACGGGACGTTTTGTTTTGGGAACTTCATGTTGCCAATGTTGCTGCATCGATCCGGCCATGATCAGCAGCGAACCGTGGGAGAGCGGAAAGGCTTGCGTGATGCGTGATAAGTTGTGACGGATACGAAAATTTCGAGTAGCGCCGAGGGAGAGAGAGCCGATCAGGGGGCCCATTTCGGGTTCGTTGTCAGCGTGCCAGCCCATGCTATCGGACCCGTTTCGGTATAGGTTGGCCAAGCAGTAGTTCCACGAAGTATCGGCGAGGGAGTTCAGGGAGGGAGTTTCGTTGGCGATGGCATGGCATTTCAACTCCGCCAAGTTTTTGAGTTCAAGCATGCCAGGTGTCCAGTCGAGGGCATGGTATTCGTGTTTGGAGTAGCGGTAGGAAAGACCGTGGTTACCGTAGGAAGCGATTAAACGAGGTTGTGGGTATCCGAAGAGACCAGGTTTTTGTTCCCATTTCAGGTTAGATCGAAGGTCATCGAAGGCTTCGTCGGCGCTAGTTTGAGCGAGGAAATTGCGGATCAGGACGAGCAGACCGCCATCATCGAGGCAATGGATCTCGACGGGTGAGAGAGGGTTGCAATCAAGAGTCATAGTGGGGATTTGTATGGGAAATCGTTGATAAAGCCGTCTTGGCGACATGTCGGCAGCATGGAATAAGGAACCTTGATGGATAAGATTATTCCAGGTGGCTTCAAGAAAAGGATGTTGGAGGGTTGTAGTTTAGGAGTTAGGCTTGAAAAAGTTTTAGCAACAGAGTAAATTCTGGCACAAAGTTCCCTCGAGCGTAGAGCACGGGGTAACCAGACCAAACTCCCCTGTAGCTCAGTCGGCAGAGCAGTCCCGATCCATCGGGATTAATCCGCGTGACGGCAACAGAGGAAACCAGACCAAACTCCCC
>Ga0214163_1000507_pt1 | contig 18020 bp, 25 predicted proteins | sample LakMenepilimnion_2_FD_153001 | JGI IMG/M metagenome (GOLD analysis project Ga0214163, IMG submission 153001) | Freshwater microbial communities from Lake Mendota, WI - Practice 15JUN2010 epilimnion v4 | ecosystem: Environmental > Aquatic > Freshwater > Lake > Epilimnion/Euphotic zone | place... | reverse complement strand
GGATCTGTCAGCAGCCTACCCGTGAGATGGCCTACGATGGTTGTTTCAAGGTATAGCGTTTCCATGGATATATCGTAGCTTTACCGGTCACGGATGGCTACGACGACGATCCATAAACGGATCCAGTTCGCACGCCAATTCATGCACGATGCGGTCGACTGGAAGATCATCGATGAAAACCCTTTCTGCAAAGTAAAGACGCAGAAGAGCTCCGTGAAGGTCAACGAGTTTGTCCCCCGCGAAGTGGTCGACAAGCTGATGAAGAAGGCCAACCCGTTTTGGAAAGTGATCTTGGGCCTGAGTCGCTACGGTGGGCTTCGGACACCCTCGGAAACACTATCGCTTCGATGGGACGACATCGACTGGGAAATGAACCTGATGAGTATCCCGGTGCCAAAGGTCGAGCACCTCCAAGGACGTAGGATTCGGAGCTGCCCAATCTTCCCCGAGCTTCGACCGATCCTAGATGAAGCCTTCGAGATCTTCGGGGACAAGAGCGAGTAAGTGGTCGCCGCACCGCAGTACCGAGCGGCAGCCGACACAGCGATGAGCTGGAAGAATGCTAACCTACGCAGCGAGATGACACGACTGCTTCGCCGCGCCGGCGTCTCGGGTTGGCCACGATTGTTCCATTCGATGCGGGCCAGCAGGCAAAAAGAACTGCAGCGTGAGTGCCCACTGCACGTGGTTTGCTCTTGGATTGGCAACTCACCACGGATTGCCCAGCAGAGTTACCTGCTGGTGACCGAGGATGATTTTGCCAAAGCGGCTGGCGTGGCGAAGGTGATGGTGTGAGTGGCTGGTGGTGTGGGGAGGGTGCCCGGCAACGGGCAGACTCACCCGATTTCGGCCTACCCCCGGTTGTCGAGCGATTCGCGTATCCAGAGCGGTTCGCGTCGAAGATCGAGAACGGCAGCGACCGTAACGCAATCATCGGCAACGGTGTAATAAACGCCAAAAGGAAATCGTTTGGAAAGAGATCGATGGAATCCATATTCAATTTCATGAATCCCCGCAAAATATCTTAGCGACTCAATGTCAACGAAGATACAACTACGGAAGTAGTCTCCAAGTCCGATACTTTGACGCTCGTAGAACCAGTAGCCATCAGCGATATCGGCTTCCGCACCGGCAGAAATCTCAATCTTCATTTCCCAAGCTTCTGCAGTCGTTCCTTGGCCTCAGACCAGAGCGAAACCGCCATCGTTCCATTTTCAATTTGTCTTTTTCGCTCGTTCAAAATCACGGCATGCCATTCCGGAGAACGGACATCACCGGATTGACGACAAAGATTGTCCCAAACCTGCTCGAGCAGCTGGACTTTCTCCTCGACGGACATTGCATTGAGCGGTAATTCGATCGGCATAGCATTCCCTCCCGAACCCATTCTAGCAGATTGCACCAGACAATCCAAATGTCGCCGCATATTGAAGGCAGAATGCCCCGATAACCCAGCGGCGGCCAGGTACCTTAAATTTCAAAATTCGGCCGATCCGCCGCTCGGGTTGACCGCCTTGTTCAGCGATTTTGTCAATGCTACTGAGTATCCTGACACTCTACTTCCTCGATCGTTAACTGCCCACCTTCCGCAGGGGGCGGTATGCATCCTCTGCGTAAGCGTCGAATCTGACGGCAAGCCGAAGGAAGTCCTGCTCCCAACCGCTGCTGATGCTGACTTCCTGAATTGGGCCAGTCGGTGCGAACAGAACTTTAAGGTGGACGCGAGGCGGAAGCGTACCTGACTCGATCTGTAACCTCAGGTCGTCGATCTCCTGAATAGCGGATTCTGCATCCATCCATGATGACCAAGAAAAGTCATTGTCAGGCGATGCGAGTAGTGTGCGTGCCTCGTGAAGGACAGTGACCAAGTTCTCGAAGTTGTTGCTCGCGTCAACGACTTGCAGTCCGTCTCGCCGAACGCTCGAGGACGAGAAACCAAACCATTAACGCTGGCGCAATCGTACACACAAGAACAGTCGGCCAAATTGATGAGGGCCAATTCATTACGGCAAGAGCCTCAGGCGACCCATTCAATGAAACGGTAATCCACACAAGTGGAATTGCAATTGCCAGCAATCCAAGTAGGCCCATCATTGCGGGAAACGGATAAATGCGGTCCCGACGTGCCCAGAGCAATAGCGAAGCAAACAGCACGATCGCAAAACCGACAGCCGGAACCAGTGCTAGTTTCCGTTGATCATAGAAAACCAAAAAGCAGGAGATGACAATCATCCAAGCGGAACTGCCGAGAGACGAGCCAAACCACGCACCGGCGTTCCACTGGAAGCGTCCGGGTCCGGCAAGCGGTCTGCTGGACATGGTCATGGTGTCTCGACCTTTCGTAAACTGGATGCCGGAATTTGTGGCATAACGACGGCGGTAACGGGGCCGCCGCCAAAAAACTATGATTTCAAAATCCGCGTCATCGGCGGCTCCCGTTCACCGCTTTGGTACGCCCGTCATGGGCATTGGTTTATGGGGTTCAAGTCCCCTGTGCGAGATAGGAATCACTAGGAGATCAGTATACCAAATGACCACTTCAAGGGAACAAGCACTAGGTGAAGGCAACTGCGCGAGGGCGACCGACCGTGGGAAGGAAGCCTGCGAATGGTTGGGTAACCCCTCTAGCGATCCCGGTTGAACGAACGACGATGCCTCGAACGACCCCGAGGTAGTCCATAATATCATGTCCCGCTACGTTGTTGCCAGTGGTGATGATCATTTTTTTACTCGATTTGCTTCTTCGGGAGTGTGAGGCGATATGATTCTGGGCATTAGCGAACGCCCAGTTAGGCTGGTGACAGGTGCCGTGCTGGTGAGCTCACACAACCCATTTATGACGTTCAAGGTGCACTTGCGTTTTGGACAAAGCTGAACCTGTGCATTTCAAAGAAGCGAAAAGATGTATCGCTTACCTCAGATAAGTTGACCTCGATATCGCCGCCAAGCGGTGCTGCGTCCTTCAGCCCATGAGCCCAAGCATCGACACAGTCGACCATCGCGCCCTCCGTTACAAGCGCTCGAATCGTGGCGGCGACTTGCTTTGTAGCTTGGATATCGCTGGTTTCTTCTGGTAACCACTCCTCTGGCCCCCGAATCCTAGCTCGACGCTACTGACGCATAGGTGGCGCAACGCGCAGCTGCACCCAGACTTAGAACCAATGAACCACTTAAAAGGATGAGCTAGGTACTTCTCTTCTGGTACGCCAGGAAGCGTTTTTGAGAACTTCACTAGGTCATTGTTGTGAGTTGCTAAGTCAGCTTGGCTAGTTGTACTAAGTACGGTCATGTAGCACATGGCGGGAATAGATCGATTGGTGTTTAAAGGAACCTAAAGATGGCGACCCCCCAGAGGCGGCAAGTAAAACTACCATCAGGAGACGGCCGACCCACCGTTTCGGTCTATCGGAATGTTATCCGACCCTCTTAGTCGTCACGGTCTCCAGAGGCTACTCGATTACCGACAGATGGCCAATCAGACATCCACACGAGTATACCGATCACGCCAAACAACGTCGCGAGTATCCAGGTGAGAATCGGCAAATAGATGTGAAGACCACCAACCGCGCGGACTCGCTGCTCCACGGAGTAGTCAGGCCTAGAGTACTCGGTTTTGATAGCTTCTAGGCGCTCTTGGTCGATCAGCTGGTAAGCTTGAAATTCGTGCGCCGTTGCCATTCCATGTGCATCATGGATCGCACGAACAATCGTCGGCAATAACCACGACAGGACCATTCCGAGAATGCAGAGTAACAGTGCAGGTATTCGATACTTCAAGCTATGAAGCCTCCGTGGCTACAGCAGACGAAAGCGCTGGACGGACGAACGACAATATTGACCGAGCGGCGGCCAAAATGTTTCCATCAGGAGCCGGTTGAACCGACTGCCGCTTGTAATGATACCAAAGTTCCACCAATGATTCCCAGTCGCCTTCTCGATAATGGGCAGCGGCAACCCGTTCATTCTGTTCGTATTTCGGGAACACGAAGTTAGAGCAGTATTGTGCCCGGACAAATCGCTGGTGATTGTTACAAGCAGAATCCACGAGATGGCCGACAACTTCTGAGATCGACCAACGATCCAGAGCGGGCTTGAAATGCGCCGACACAGCATCGAGTTTGAGAAGCTTCTTCCGCCACAATTCGATCAGTGAGTCAATCTCCGAAGCGGTGTCGATATGGGTTGGCATTTGTGAAGAGGTCGAATATTTTGCGACATAACTTGATTTTGAACGGATCAGTCTAAACTCTGTAGACCACACCAATGCAGCCTACCATGCAAGCTAGCCTCGATCCGAAGTTGAATGATATCCGAACTTGCGAACTGATCAATCAATGCGTGCAGTGGTAGTCACCATCCCAGGCTTTCAAGCGTTGCTCAATAGATATTTGCTGCAACGAATTCTCGCCGAGGGGCGATCATCGACTGGGAAAAGAACCGGATGAGTATCCCTACGCTGCGAGATGACGCGACTGCTGCGCCGCGCCGGCGTCTCGGGTTGGCCACGATTGTTCCACTCTGTAAAGCTTCAAAAGGGGCGTGTTAGCAGACAAACGGAACTCCAACGGGAGTTCCCGTTGCATGTGGTTTATTCTTGGCTTGGCAACTCGCCACGTATCGCACAGCAGAGTTACTTGCTGGTCACCGAGGATGATTTTACCAGGGCGGCGGGGTGGCGAACATGATGGTCGATGGATGAGATATCGGTGGTGTGGGGAGGGTGCCCGGAAACGGGCATCCTTACCCGATTTCGTCGATGAGTCGCCCTCGGTTTCGTAGAGGACCACGTATCAGGACTCTCCCAGATTCTAGCATGCCTTTACCACCAGGAAACGCTCCGGGATCGAGTTCGTCGGTTTCCAAATGGCGGAATGAGCGGCGGGAATCAGTTGAGTAGTCCCACAAGTCTGTTGGTATTGGGGCCTCCCCCAGTTGCAACACATCCCAGGTAAACCAGAACATATCAGCGTCGATTGGGTTTTCAATGATAGCAACCGGACGTCCGTCCAATTGAACGTACCAACGATCGGACTTGCTTATTGACATTTCGATTTGCGGTCTGGAAAGCCAAGTCATCTTTACAGCTTAGGTCTTAGGTCCTGGACTCGACAAACGTCGGTCATCACCGAGCACGAACGGATGACTCAACGCAAGTCTATGCCGCCGATCAGGTGCTTCGTGTGCATGCCATGGTTATTGTAATTCTATTCAGTTGGGACGGACGGAATATCGATCCCCATTCCAATTGCGGTCCGAATTCCTGCTGCCCACGGTAGAAGTTCTCCTTGCTCGTCAAGGCAATACACCATGCGTCCGTCTTTCGCGATCAAGTAATCACAGTGCGCCGGGTTGTTTCCGAGCCTGTGTATGATAGCAGCATTCTGTCCTGCATATCTCAAAGCATCAACACAGCAATACTGAACTGCTCTGCATGCACGTTCAGTTGCGATCTCTGTTTCTGGCTGGCGTACAAAATAGGTAGTCCTGTTTTCGCTGTTGAGTTCTGCGAGCAATTCCTGCGCTTGCGATTCAGGTCCGTGACACGTCAAACAATCACCCATCCACCGGGAACGCGACTCGCCCGGTTTCGGATTTTCGCCCGTTGCGTAGAAGTCACCCGCAACATTGCAAAACAGTCTTCGGGGATGGAGTCGCATTCTGCTTTCTACGATAACGGTACGCGCAACCGGGTTTGCGCGAAAGATTCTCAAGTTGGACGACGCACGTTCGAGTGCTCCGGTTCACGCGATGTTTCGTCGTCTTATACTGCCGTATAGTACCAAGACCGTCACAGTAACTGCAAGAATCGCTGAGACTGCGGAATATCCTACAGGCGGGTAGTATAAAACAATTTCAGATGGGTCACGACCATATTGAGCGATCTGGGCATTCCAAAGCGAACAGGTGACCACGTAACCGACAATAGCGATTAGCGAAAACAAAAACGCCGCAATCAAACGCTGCCTGACCACCAGAAAGGCGAGTGAGATACCGACGGATACCGCGATTAAGGTGCATATCGGCAAAGAGATCAGGATTGCCTGTTGTCCATGCGATAACACGGGCTGGGTCTCAGTTGGCTGGACTTCGAGAACGATTGCGAGAGCAATGTATCCTGCGAATCCTACGGCCCCAAGCAATAGTGGAAGCCCGATAAAAACGAGCGGTGTCAGCCAAGCTTGACGCTCGGATAATGCTTGTTCTTGACTTGCAGTTCCTTCGGCGTCCAACGGAATGTGTTGATCAATTGACCGCATCGATCTTAATCGGCGAACATGTTGTTATAGAGATCAGCCTAAACCCTGTAGTCCGCACCAACACAGCCTACACTCGAGCCAGCGACGACCCGAAGTTTCAATGATATCGGGAACTTACGAACCGAGTAAGAATTTTAAGAAGTGATAGGCTGTTTCGGCCTAATCTCACCACACCTGCATTTCAGAACATCACTCACCTAATTCGAATCCTGCACCTCCACTACAAAACAGCATGTTTTCCCTAGAAAAACGAGGATTCGGGGACGACTCTGGCGACTCACTGGACGACTCACCTGGGGCCAAGGCAGCGACGCGAGACGATGCAACACCTGCAGGCATGGACATGTATGGATAAGCAGAGTCAGGAGATTACCACGCTTCCGAGCGATGTTCGATTAAGGTCAGTGTCTGCCTTATGGGACACATTATCACAGGATGCTGATCTACTACCAAGTGACCTTCAACATGCCGAACTAGATCGCAGACTCTCCGAGCATCGCAACGATCCTGGTTCAGCGATTTCGCATGAGAAGTTTATGCGACGTGTGAAGAGTCGCCCGTAATGTGGAGACTTATTGTACGCCCGCAGGTCGCAGACAACCTAGTGGAAGCATCTCTCTGGCATGACAAGAAGCAAATAGGCTTGGGTGATCTATTCCTGGCTGAATACGTAACAGCGATTTATCGTATCTTGGAAAACCCATCGCTGTTCTCGATTGCAGGCAATGGTCTCCGCCCCTGCGTAATCAAATGATTCTCCTACTTCATTCGTCTTGTGATAGAAGACGATCAGATCATCGTGATCGCTGCGTTGAGACGACAACGGGCAGCAAACTTGCTACCCGCTGCAGGAGAATTGAAGGATTCAAAACGAGCAATCAACTACGCCTTGCTCTTGCGTCGTGTGCGATAAGCCATGGCAAGTGCACCGAGTCCGAAGATCGCCATCGAAGTCGGCTCAGGGACCGGGGAGGATGGAGTAACCATCGCGACACGAAAACCGAGGAGGCTGGACTCAAAATCGGCATCAAGCCCGAAGCGAGACGACGAAGACAGGTTGCTGACAAAACTGCTGGGGTTGGTCCAGCCGCCGCCGCGCCGCGCACGCGCAGACGTGCCGCTACTATTAGCCAGGTCGAAAGAGCTCTCTTCCAATTCCCTGGCGTTGCCACTTTGGCCCATCACGCCGTAGGGACTTAAGCCCCCAGCTTGGTCCACATCCGCAGGGCCAGATTGTCCATCGTAAACTGCTGTATTTGCGGCTGTGCCGCTTGCGACAGCCGTTGGATCCGTATCGCTACCAGTGGCGTAATCGTAATAGGTGCTGTTAGTGGGGTTGTAATACGCTGCCTTATACCACTCGTTGTAGCTGGGCAAAAAGTACTTCGCCAAACTGTTGCGGTAAAGGTTCGATGCATCGTAACCGGCCTCTCCAGACGTCCACAGTTCGATGTTGTCGTTGACGCCGCTGGTAGTGAATTTATAGGCCGCTTGGTACCCGGTGCTCGTATTGAGCCAGTTGACGAACCGCGCTGCTTCATTCCAAGAAACACTCGTCGCGGGCTTCGCTGTGCCACGGTTATCATGGGTGATCAAAAAGCTGTTGGCTGTGCCAAAGTTTGCGTTGTACTTCGTGATCATATCCTCACTGACCTCGAACTTACCGATTCCATACTCGTAAGCTACCGCACCGGCGGGATTCGGTGCACCGGTGGTATCGGCTGCATTGCCCGGATTGCCGATCGTGACAAACTCCATGCTGAACTGGTTAGCACCAGAGCCGAACGTAACAACACCGGCAAAGCTCGGGGCGTAAGCCGTTGCCGCAATCATGAGTGCAAGTGCAACTCGTGTAAAAAACAATCTCATCCCTGTTACTCCTTGGCAAATTGCCAAAAAATAACGAATCATCGTTTCGCATCCTGCAAGGCAAAAACCGAGCAACCTTACTCGGTGTACAAGTTGGCTCGGTGTTCCTCGAAAAATTGGAATATGGAGTAAGACCTTACTTCCTTACGATTAAAACGATCGTTACACGTGTTACAAGACAAACAATTGTCACAAGTTCGTGACAATTGCATCCTGGCAAACAGGAATGGGGAGCTTGCGGCAGAAGCAACCGACTTGGGTACATAAGCCAAAGCAATTGTCACTGAATTGTCACGAACGCTCTTATATAGAGAACTAACATTTTTAGCGAACACTGGGATTTTAAAAAATTTTTCCTTGAAGGCAAAACCCATTCAACCGCTCGGCGGTTGCAATCGGTTTGTTCGGTAACGAGTTTCGTTATATCATTGGAGGTTGTTCCTCCCGCTCAAAAGCCTCCGACACACAACCTATCGAAATGCAGACGGTACTATTGGTCGAAGATGATTTATAGCTTGCCACGATCATGCGAGCTTTTCTGCAGGAGAACGGTTTCTTCGTCGAAGTCGAGGGGCATGGCGGCCGAGCCGTCGATCACATCCTTGCGAACAAACCTGATGCAGTGGTACTTGATATCAACTTGCCTGGCTCCAACGGATTTACAATCTGCCAACAGGTCCGCCCCTTCTATCAGGGTGCGATTGTGATCTTGACCGCCCGCAGTGAAGAGATCGACGAGGTGCTAGGCCTAGAGGTCGGAGCCGACGATTTTTTGTCCAAACCTGTCCGCCCCATGGCGCTGGTCGCACGACTGAAACTTCACCTGCGGCGTTATGGCTTGAATGAAAACGCAACCAACGAAGTTCTCGTGGTCGGTGATCTGGTGATTCACGTTTCAAGCAGAATGCTCGAGTTGCGCGGGCAGCCGATCAAGCTTACGAATGCGGAGTTCGACATCCTGCTTGTTCTGGCAAGAAACAAGAACAGGCTTACGAGCCGCGAGGCGATTTCCAATGACGTTCACTTAAGCGAAAATTACGATTTCGGTGATCGCTCGATCGATATGCATGTTTTGCGATTGAGACGCAAAATCGAGCAGGACCCGAAGAATCCCGTGCGGCTCAAATCGGTGTATGGGGATGGCTACACGCTGTCGGATTATCCATGATTCGATTTTTCATTAAGGTGTTGATCTTCTCTGTAGTTCTCTTTTTCGCGATCAAGTGGGTCACAGAGGGGATACTTCCGATGCCAGTCATGCTCCAGTCGATCGACGACATCGAGACGATTGTTCAAGAGGTATTCTTTTATATCAAGAACGAGCAGGCAGATCCGCTCAAAAACAAAGAGCTCATCACCATCGACCTAGCCCTGGAGGGAATGTTGAGAGCGTTGCGAATCGAGTATCCTCAGTTGCACATCGAGATGGTATTTGCCGATCGGGATTCGAGCAAAAAAGTGTTGGCTGATCGCCGATCCTTTCAACGCGTCTTTGGCAATCTAACCTCCAATGGGGCACGTTATGCAAAGTCGCTGCTACGACTCCGTGTCTCCGAGGTTCAAGAATCCGTCTCTGGAGGTGGGTGGCTATCGTATATTTGTATAGACGTTGAGGACGATGGACCGGGGATCCCTGATGCGATGCGTAGTGAGGTGATGAAACCGTTCGTGCGCATCGATCCTTTAGCGCAAGACCAGCAGCATGCGTCGTCCCACTCGGGGCTGGGATTGGGTCTGGCGATTGTCAACCGCATCCAACAACAGCACGGAGGATCGGTTGAAATCGATCGCGGAACGCTCGGCGGGTGCTTGGTGCGAACCCGATGGCCAACAACCTAAATCTGCACAAATGACCGATCACCTTCCTGATCAGGATTTCTGGTGCGCTATCGTGTCAGTCCAAACGTATTCCGAAGGCCTGCAAAGTCGTTGTGTTGACACACAGTAATCGCCAGCATGGCGATTATTCACAGCGCGTGAGAACGATACTTGTAACTGGATGCCAGAACATGAATTTAGACGGATCAATCAAATGCATGCTTGAAGATCATCCACTGGGCAAATCACGCTCCGAAACAAATTCCGCTTCAGTAACCAGCGGTTTTGACGGATAGGGAAGCAATGGATTACTCGCGACACGAGCATACTTCTTCGCGATCACACTCATTTCAATCGCAGTGCGTTCGATAAGTTGTGCGTCATCGTTTCGATCCTCAGCGATGGCGCGTGATTGCTCATCGCGAAGCACGGCCGCGCGCTGAGCATAATGCTCGGCCCAACCGGCACAGTAGTCTGCCTTGTTCCATAGTGACATACAAACAAAGCCGCAGAGTATAAAACTACCCAACAATAAGGCTTTGATGATGACAGAGCGACTAATTTTCATTTCGTGATTTCTTCGGTCTCGTGGCGGCTAACTTGTTTATATACCGATAAGCCTAAACCACACTGTTCAATGATATCCGGTACTTCAGAGGATAGTCTAGCCATTAAAAGCCGTTTCACCGCATGAGGCAACCTACCAGCGTCCCTAATTGCCCAACTTGTCGTTGCATGCACAGGTTCATCAACGCGATCCATCCGAACCACCTCGATGTGCATTGCGACGCCTCATACCGCCCCTTCAGGGCTTGCGATTCTATTTTCTCCCGAACCCAGGGCGTTGCCCTGGGCTATCACCTGCCACCCCGTTGGGGTTGAAGACACAGCTCTCCTTGAAGTTGGCCTGGGATGTTTCGCCGTAAACCCCGATGTTTTGAAGTTAACGGCCCTTCTCTAGAACTCGTCGCTCATCTCGCCTATGGCTCGGTCGATTCCCAAGGTTCGATCAAGATAAGAAGCGGGAACAGCGAATCGTCCCACAGTTCCTCCCTCTCCTTCCGCAGCTGTGCTACTGGTGCTTGTTACAGGCTTGAAATCGAGTTCACTTGGGGCCGCTTGGATGCGGAACATGTAATTGTTTCCTTCCTTCGCACGCAGCACCACTCGTGGATCGCTTACAGCCAACGTCGTCGTCACTCGCGTACTCGAAGGATTAACAGCTTGTACGGTCAACTCCGTTGCAGCTTGGTTCAAGCTTACTTCGATATTTGAGTAACTCCGCCAATCCTTTACGCCATCGTACCAAAGGGATGATTGGTTGGGTTGCACCGCAACTGTAATCCCCTTGCGGAGCGATCGCGTTGTGAAATCCCGAACGTCCATGTAATTCGGATCCCGTGAACCCACAGCCAATGGCGTTGTAAGCGAATCGGAATCGAGGGTGTTGGAGAAGACTCTCGCCGATGCCGTCCCGTTGCTTACGATGAACGGCAACGGAGGAACAGTGAACTGATATGTACCCGGTCCCACATCGGTTACCTTGACGATGTTCCCTTGGGATTCTGGGGAGTGCTGTAGCGGTCCATCGGCCACACCGACTCCATCCACTTGTTCGACGGTCACTTTCACACCTTGTAGGGTCGATTGGGTGGTAACCCCCACATCCCGAGGTGTATAGTTGATCACATTGAGCGTCACGTTCGCGGTCGCGGTAAGTCCATTGCCATCGCTAATGGTATAGGTGAACGTAGCCGTACCAGTAAAGCTTGTGGAAGGTGCGCTATACAAAATCGATTTACCATCGCTCGCGATGGCCACCGTTCCGCTGCCAGCAGCAGGCTGGGTAATTGCTGTAATTGTAAGCGTTTCACCTGCATCAACGCTGGTATCATTCGCCAAAACATTAAGCGATTGATTGCTCGCGGTGGCGATGGTGAAGCTATCCGAGGTGGCTACCGGCGCATCATTGACCGCCGTAATGGTCATGCTCATCGTACCATTCGCAGTACCGCCATTGCTGCTACGCACCGTGTAAGTCACCAAATCAACGCCGACATAATTCGCTTTCGGGGTATAGCGAATCTTGGTCTTGTTCTCATTGAGCGATACGGTGCCTTGTGCTGCCGACACGGCGGAGATGCTAAGCGTATCGCCGGTTACAGCAGGAGTGTCATTGGCAAGCACATCGTATTCGGTTTGCGGAGAATCTTCAGCAATGGTGAACGATTCACCGACAACCGTCGGAGGAGGCACTGCGAGTTTCACGTTGACCGTGACGTTGGCCGTAGCGGTTCCACCTCGTCCGTCGCTAATGGTGTACGAGAAGGTCTCTGCACCAGAGTAGTTGGCTTTGGGAGTATACAAGACCCCATTGCCACCCGTGGCAATCTTAACCGTTCCACCTTGGTTCGTTGCACCGACAGCAGAAACGATTAGCGTTTCTCCCGAATCAGGGCCTGTGGAGTCATTTCCTAGTACGTTCAAGAACACGTCGACTTGGTTCTGGACAACGTCATTGAACACATCAGCGACGGCAATCGGATTATCGTTGATCGATTGAACGTTGACAGTAACCGTTGCAGTAGCAGTTGCGCCGTTTTGATCACTTACAACATAGGTGAATTTCTCCGCACCGGTGAAGTTTGCTGCTGGAGTGTAAACCAGTTGCTTCGCTCCGCTGGCGATCGATACAGTTCCACCCTTGTCCGGGGTCGAAACGGATTGGATATTCAACACTGTCGATGAGCCACCTGTGATGGCATCATTGGCAAGGACATCAATCGTGTTGTTGGTTGTATCTTCGTTCACGCTGAATGTGTCATCTGCAGCGGTAAAATTCGAAGAGATCGAGATCGATTTGGAATCGAACAAGACACGGTTGGCAGGAACTCCGGAACTTGCGGAGTCATTGAACAGCGCGAACACCTTGGTGTCTTCGTCCGCTTCGTCCATCATGAACTTCGCAGTTCCACCTGCCTTCGCTCGCATTCGAACGGTGATAAAGTTTTGCAGATCGCGTCCGGGGCCTGCGGTCAACGAGGAGAAGGCACCGAGTTCGTCAATCAAACCAGCGGTCGCAGTCGAACCCGACTTGCCGTTTGCGAACAAAGGATCGTAGGTAATAGGATTCGCGCCCACCAATTCCACTTTGGACGCATCGTAGAACAAGTCGACGTAAGCCGTGTATACACCATCTCCAGAGCCAGTTCCGGTAATCCGCAAGTCTTGAACTTTAAGATTCAACAAGAACTCTTGATTGACAGCAAGCGAGGTCAAAGGTTGCCCTGAGACGCTTTGCAAAAACATATCGACTGCAATCTTTGCCGTATCGGCGACTTGGATCGCTAGTGTTTGGCTAGTAACGTTGCCGGCACTGTCTTGAAGTTGCAAGATTGCGGTTTGTGGCCCGAGCTGATTGGCCGCTGGAGTCCATGTAATCACGCCGGTGTCCGGATTGATGGACATTTGCGCTGGAGCATTGTCCAACACGTATCGTAACCCCAAACCTTCCTCCGGATGATTCAAATCGTAATTCAATGGAGTCGCAACATTGGCTCGCTTTGGAAGGTCTCCGTTGGGAATGGCGGTTGGAGGGCTGACATCGTACTTGAGCGACAACGCTGGCGATGCATTGGAAGTTGTGCCGCTGAGTGTTTGAGTAGCAACGACGCTATAAGTTCCTGATCCCAAGTTACCGAAAGAGGTTGTGGAAATGGTTGTCGATGTTCCTGTAGCTACAGCGGAACCAACGACTTGAGTTCCAACCTTCAATTGCACGGTAGCCCCTGTAACAGTGCCTGCGACGACGAACTGCAAGTTACTTGCGTTCGTAACATTATCACTGTCACTCGTTCCGGTGTCGGTGGCTGCAAGCAGATCGACGGAAGTGGGTGCATTAACAACCACTGGAACGTTGAAAGTCAATACTTGGGCGTCATCGGAACTACCCGCAGCCGATTGCGTAGAAGGCCGAACACTGACTCGCACTTGGAAAGGTCCGCTGAAATTTTGCGGAGCTGTCACATTGAGCAAGCCTGTTTGGCTATCGACGTTAAATTGGTAAGGTACTGATCCTTGGCGAACGGCATCGTAACGAACCGCGTCCCCCTCTTTATCTTGGCTTGAAAGCTGAACCGATACGGTTTGTCCGGCAGCAATTGGCGGAACAGTGATATCGTTGAGGAACGGTGCTCCATTGGAGTTATCTGCTGCCGCAGTAGCAGTAAACGTTCGCGAGAAAGTTTGCCCGGTGGAGTTGGTGACGGTTACCGTGATGGTCGAGGAGCCAGTGGTTCCGAGCGCCTTCAATCGCACCAAACCGTTTTCAGTATCCTCGAAGATCTGCATCGACTTGATTACGACATCGTTGACCGGTCGCGATACTTCACCCGAAGGTTGTGAAGTGACCTTCGTGCGAGATATACCTTCGCGAACCGCCTCTCCTTCTACCAACTGCCCGAATACCGAGTGCTTGAAGTCGAGGTGACGCGTGGCGACCTCGGTAACGAAAAATTGGGAATCATTCGTATCGGGTCCAGCCTTCGCATAGGAGAGAACTCCGGTGCGATTGTGTTGCAGATTCAGATTGTATTGGTCGTCGAAGTCACCGAGTTGGGAACCACCAGAACCGGTACCGGTTGGGTCACCACTCTGGATCATAAATCCATCGACAACACGGTGGAAAATAACTTCGTTATCTCCGACTTGATTGTAAAAGCTCGAATCGACCAGGCGCGAGAATTGATCGACAGGTCGTGGAGCTTCGTCGGCAAAGAGTCGAAACACCATCTCACCGTAACCGTTGACCACCATCTTGACCGACTTTGGATTCGCGACCATTTCAGCAGCGATCACGCTCGGGTTACTGCTCGAGACTGTGATCGTCAATGGCCCACCATTCGGATCGTAAGCATCGATTGGAACGTGCAATGGCGAACCGGCGCGGACGGTTTGGTTCGCAACCTCGATAAACGTCGGATTGATTCCAGTCGGAATCGCTACACCAGATAGGGTTGAAATTTGCTCAAGCGTCTGAACGCCAGTCGCTGTCTGTCCATTGGCGAACTTCCACGTCGGATACGTGGTGATATTCTCTGCCGTTCCGGTGGCATTTACCGTTCGGTCCGGATTTGTTACCTCGATGAAAGGTAAATAGACTTTGCCTTCTTGGAACAAATTCTTTTGATCGGTGCATAAGGCGCACCAGTCAGCACCGTAAAACTTCGCTCCGGCAGTCGTAAGCGCTTTCGCGAAGGCCACCAAGTCAACGGCGGCAGTAGCTTCTCCTTCAGCGACTAATCCGCTGTTCAACGCGAATGGTGCAGCAGAATAATCGCCCTGCGAGGCAGCGTAAGCGTCCGCCCAAGACGACTGCGAGGAGTTCGAAGTCGCTTCAAAGAAGTCGGCAGCCATGAGCTCTCGGCGCTCGAGAGGTTCGAAACGGATACGTCGAAGGAACCTCGCCTCATCCATCAGAATTTCTTGTTTCATCGCGTCGCGAACAAGATTTTTCAGGGCGGATCGAACGCGATATCCCATCTTGGAGCTTCCGATACTCGATGGGGCTCCCTGAGCGTCCTTAGCCAATCGCGTCTTGTCTGACTTCATTTTGCGTATCCTGACGTAAAATAAACTTTACTGATCTAGCGTTTCGTTCCTGGCTGTAAAACCCGGAACATTCGGTAAAAAATACTACGGTATCTTGTGGTTCTTCCCTACACTTTGGATGATCTTTCGGCTGTTCAGTTCCGAAAACCATCCAAAACCCAGGTTTTCTTCCAGGTGAACTTGGCAGAACCTCCAATGATTTGCATAATACGCACGTTGCGTACAGTTGTACAACATTCACGGATGTGAAACGGCTGCATAAATTCAATGCAATCGGTTTTAACAAATCAAGACGGTTTCGAACGAATAGCGGTTAGCCATGGCCAAGAGCAAGAAAAAGAAAGAAACTACCTTCCTCGTTTGTCAAGAAACGGGCGACATCAACTACGTTTTGTTGCGCCGTCCTGGCGCGGAGAAGTTGCATCTCAAGAAGTACAGCCCGCGTCTTCGTCGCGTGACTCTGCACACTGAAAAGCGTAAGTAGTCCCCTTTGGATCGTTGAGTTCTGTTCCCCCAATCAAAGCTACTAAGATGCTAATGGGGTACTCTGAACGATTCGTGGACTCTGCTTGAGCGACATTTCCCAACAAAACAACGAGAAACTACTACCTTCTCCGGGTGGTAGGTTTTTTCGTTTCGTTACCGGGAGCGGTATGCATTCGCACTTCTGGCAGACACTGTGTGAAAAGTTGCAACTACGGGCTTCGTTTGCCACTGAGTACTTCTTTCAAATGCTCGGTTTTCAAATGCTCGGTTGTTCTGTATTCAATTCGACCTCGCCTTGGTCGGCTATCTTATCGGAATCGGGTAAGGTTCCCCAAGCGAATGCGACAAGGATTGTCAGTGCGAAGCTGACCAAAATGTCGGAGAGGTAGTGTGCGCCTACAACAAGCCGCTGGAGAGCGGCAAGAGATGCCATCAGTAGGAACAGGGGTTTACCTTTCGGATACACGTAGGTTAAACCTATTGCCATCGCGACTGCGGTCGCTGCGTGTCCGGATGGAAAACTGCGGACGGACTCATCAAACCAAGATTGTGTGAAAGGCTGCCCCCAAATCTCCCAACTCGAAATTGCTTTCGCTTGAGGATCTCGATCCGGGTTGAGCAAATTCCAAGGTTCCAAATCGAAGGTACTCGGCCTGTTCCTTGGGATTACATATTTGGCTAGGTTCGCAAGGATCCCGCAAAACAACACGAACATCGACGCATTCCATATTTTCTTCCGGTTCTTTTCGTCGATCCAAAGGAGTGTCCCGAGAATTAGCACGCATCCTAGGGTGTGTGCAAAAATCTCCATCAGATAGATAAAACGCCTGAGATCACCAGGGATTTTTGTTTTTCGCACGGACTGGGAAATCTCTAAATCCCATGGGACGGCGAGCATCGCTGCAAGTAGAAAGACCGCAGCGAGCAGGACACCTCGTTTGACCACTATAAGTCGATTGCGACCGAAAGGAGTTAACACAATATCGTTGTTTCCTTAAGGGGCAGCGACCCGTCCGTTCGGACGAGAAGCATTCGCCCACAGCCTGATTCCCGCAGATGGAACACCTTTGGAGAAAGTCGACGTTAACCGAGTTGATGGATATCCGCAAACCGATCCTTGAGCGCCGTGTAGAGCTTGCGGTAGACCGGAAAGCCTTGTTGGTAGGATTTCTGCGGCCCTCGCTGCGGGGAGACCTTTTCAACCACGGAAATCGTTGCCTTGCAGGCTTCTTCGATATTCGAATAAGCGCCATCCCCTACGGCAGCCAAGAGAGCAACACCAAAGGCTGGGCCTTGTTCCGCATTGATCGTGCACACCTTCTGGCCAAAGATATCTGCCAAAATTTGCTTCCATAGCTGGCTCTTCGCACCACCACCGCTGAGCCGGATCTCTTTGACGGGAACTTCGAGATTTTCGAAAATATCAAGGCTTTCGCGGAGCGAATACCCCACACCTTCCATCACTGAACGCGCCATGTGCCCTCGAGCATGTTTGTTCGTAAGCCCGATGAAGCAACCTCGGGCAAAGGGGTCTGCGTGCGGGGTGCGCTCTCCGGCCAGGTAAGGCAAGTAAAACAGACCTTCGGATCCTGCGGGAACTTGTGCAGCCTCTTCATTGAGCACCTCGTAGGGATCAACTCCCTTCTTTTTAGCCAGTTCGGTGCAAAGCTGTTGGACAAACCATTGAAGCGACCCGGCTGCCGAAAGGGTCACTCCCATCATGTGCCACTTCCCATGAACGGCATGGCAAAATGTGTGAATCCGCCCAGCACGATCGTACTGCGGAGAGTCGCTATGGCAAAAAACCACTCCGGAGGTTCCCAGGCTCGCCGTAACGATCCCTTGCTTAACGATTCCGTTCCCAACAGCACCCGCCGCGCAGTCTCCCGCACCGGCGACCACTTTGCACTCAGGGCTTAATCCAAGCATCTCGGCAACATCCTTGCGAAGCGTCCCGGTGACTTGCTCCGATTCATAGAC
>Ga0214163_1000506_pt1 | contig 18027 bp, 15 predicted proteins | sample LakMenepilimnion_2_FD_153001 | JGI IMG/M metagenome (GOLD analysis project Ga0214163, IMG submission 153001) | Freshwater microbial communities from Lake Mendota, WI - Practice 15JUN2010 epilimnion v4 | ecosystem: Environmental > Aquatic > Freshwater > Lake > Epilimnion/Euphotic zone | place... | reverse complement strand
GAACGAGCAACGGCATGAGATGACGCATGCGGTCCTGGGCGACCTTGCCGGCGCGGTAGGTGTGCTTCAGCCGCGGCTGCCAAGCTTGCTTGTAAGCCATGCGGTAGCCTTCGCGGTAAAAGTCGTCGATCTGCGTGGAATCCGGCCGCGGATCGGAGAAGACTAGCCCGCAGTTTTCACAGATGACGCTTCGCAGAGGTTGCCCGTCGCGATCTTTGCTCGCCACTTCGGTGAAGTACGTGCTGTGGCAGAGTTCGCAATGCTCGACGGGGGTTGTGCTGATGGCGTGGAGGGGCATGTGGTTGGTGTTGGAAGATGAAATGGATGTGGCAAGAGCTCACGGATGAGCGATCTCCACCCAGCGTGTTTTCACCAGCTGGTGCGTGGGGATTTTCCAGCTTCCGCGGTGGTCGAGGAGTTTGGTTTGTTGATGCTCGCCAGTGCTGTCGGTCCAGGCGAAGGTGACTTTCGAGGCGGTGCCGCTCACGGGATAAAGCAGATGACCTTCGGCGCGGAGGTAGCGTTTGCCGCCCGTGTTGTGAAAACGCACGCGGACGCTGCTGGCGGTGTTTTCCGGCAGGTTGAGCGCGGCGCTCCACATTGACTGCGACCAGAAATCTTTCGGCTCGGCGCCGCGACGTTCAATGCGGCCATCTTTGAGCAGCGGGGACCATTTTTGACCGCCATCGAGCGAGTAATCGATGTGGTAAGCGATGTCGGGGCTCGGTGGATTGCTGGAGGCGACCTGCGTGGCGACGTGCAGGCCTTGAATGCTCTCGCCGCGAGGCGTGGCGAACTCGAGCGTGACCTTTGGCGAGTCCAACGCGCCGTCGATGATGCGTGGCGCGGCTTGTTGCTTGTTCGGTCCGTAGCTGACGATGCCGCGGCCGCTGGCCTCGTAGCGGATGTGCGTGCCGTTTTCCTTCAAGCGAGGAAAGGTGGCCGCATTGGCCTGGCAGACGGTGGTGATGTCGATGTTTGCTTTTTGAAGCTGCGCCGCCGGTGCATCGAAGCGCAGATGATACTGACGGTGGCCTTTGACTTGATCGGTGAGGTCGATTCCATCGCGAAAGGTGCCCGCTTCATGCCACGACGTGCCGCCATCGGTGGAGACGGCGAGGGCGCAGGTGGCGCTGCCGCGCAAAACGAGGCCGTTTTTGCCGCCGGGCTTGTAGATGCCCCATTCGCTATCATCCGACGGTGTGGCACCGATGATGTAGGGCGTGAAAAATTCGAGCGTGACGTGCTTTTCATCGCTGCTGACGATACCATCGGCAAAATCAGGCCGCCAGTGATATACGGCGTTGCTGTAGCGTGCCTGGCCATCGATGTGCGGCGTGCCGTTTTGTGAGCCGTGCATCTTTTCCGGCTGATTCACCCATGTGCGCGAGCGCTCGGGGCCGGGGATGCCTTTGATCATCGGATTGCGGCCCCAGAAAACGAATGTCTTGCCATCGTCAAGTCCCAGCTCGAACCAGCGGCGGAGGCTTTCGCCTCTCCGCAGCTGCACGAGCGGCGGAGTGCCCGCGTAGCCGGCGCGATACTCCGCGCTTTGGTAGGAGACATAGGAGCCGCTATCATCCTTATGTAAACCGCAGACGAGCCAGCCTTTTTGACGCTCGGGATGGTAATCGCGCCGTGTGAAGCGCTCATGATGCTGCGAGATGACATCCAGTCCGAGCAGCGAAGTGCCCATGGCATCGTAAATGACGGTAGAGAGATCGTGATCGAGCAATGCCCAGCGTCCCTCGCTATACGGACCGCCGGTGAGAAAGACTTCGAGGCTGTTGTGGCCGTGCGTGCCAGTGACGCGGCTGCGGCAGGGGCCGAGCAGCACATCCAGTTCTGCGGTCCATTGTGCATGCGTCGTTCCGCACAGGCCGAAGCCATGCGCGAAAAGCCCGGTCCAGTAATCCCGCGTGGAGTGCTGCGAATCATTCGTGAAACCTTTGTCCCACAGGTTTTCTTTTCCTTCCTCGCCGTGGGCATAGTGCGTGTTGCGGAAGAACCACACGGCGAGCGCCTTGTGGTGATCCGTGTCGGTTTTGTGGCCAGTGGTGCGTTCGTATTGCTCCGCGGCGGTGGCCGCGAGCCGCTCAAACGACGACATCGCGAGCTCGCCCGGATACCACGGATGATCGGTGGCGATCTGCGGATCACCGACGGCGGCATGAATCCAAGCTTGAGTTAAAAAGAGGAACGAAAGGGAAAGTCTGCCGAACATGAGCGAGTTTGAAAAAAGAGTAGATTATCGCTGAGACGCTACTTCATGGGCGGCAGTGATGAGCCGCCAAGAATTCACAATTTCATCGTAGGCAGCATCCATGGTGATCGAGCGATCCTTGAGCTGCTTGTAGATATTGCGGGCGACGCTCATTTTGACATCGTAAAACCACAGGTTGCCGTTGGCTCCGTCGACGTCTGTTAAAGCCAGATGATCGAGGGGGATGGCAGACTCCATGGCTTCCTTTGCCGCAGCGACGACGGCCACGACGATCCAGTGTTGCCGTTTTTGCAGATCATCTGTGGGGCGAAACATCAGGAGAGGTCTTTGCGCCACGACAATTAGCCCCGCCCGACCGGCTTCATCCCTGACTGCGTGAGGCCAGATACGAGTGCGCACAGGTTGAGTCTGATGCATCAGCTGTTCCATCTGTCTTGCCGCCTGGCTGAGTGAGTGCCATTCCAGTCGATTCAGAGGGGCATTTTTGGCGGCAACGTCAGCTTGGATTGATAGATTCTGTTTGGGGGTTTTTCCCAGCAGGCTTGAAGACATGGCAGTCATCAGATACCAGGAAACCAAGGCAGGTGTTTTCATGACATGAATACTTTATGTTAGATTTAATCAACCACGGTGCAGAGCTTTGACACCACGGGGTGCGCCATTAAGCATTTTTGCCATTTTGGACCGTCTTTCTAATGTCTTGTGAGCCGACTCTTCGAGTCGATGCAAAGCTTCGTCAAAAGTGTGCCCGATGCCATGAGCCAGGACGTCAGGGCCGGGCATCGAAAGAATGAGCACAAGGCGAAATGGAGGGCTGCTCTGGGTGTCTTCTTCGATCCTTAAACTGGCACGGGAGATTGATTTGAGGCTGTTGAGGTTTTCGAGTGTTTTATGAATGTACAGTTCTCTGTTGGAGTTGGGTTCGCAGCCGAACCAGTCAATTTGGATGATCATAGGTAGTAGTGATTTTTTGTGATAAGAAGCGAAGCTGTTGGATGTGCGTATTGATACACCGGCCTACGCATTTTTTGGGAAGGTGAATGGCACTCGCATGTCACGGATGCCGAAGTATCGTGTTATGCATTCCTGGGGTACTCGTGCCAGGTGCTGTAGCAGGGCATTTCGCGGCCCTGTGACGAGGTGACTTGGTAGCTTGAGCAAGCGCTCAAGAGTAAGGTGGCTGACACGGCCAGTAGTAGGATTGTTGTTTTCATGGGCTTGATTTTTTGGAGTTAGTTTGTTGGTCTTGGAGGTGTCATCAGAGTTGGTGATTTCTTGTTCGGCCTTGTGCCAGAAATTAGTTGCGCCGCCTTCGGGTCTGCCAGCCAAGACCCACAGTTGATAGGCTCGGTCACGAATGCCTTGATCTGCTGGACTTGGCCCGTCCGCGAGGCGGCCCGTTGATGGATTGCACGGACTTTTTTCGGAAGTGTCGATGTCATCCTCAGGCTCCTGCTCGAGAAGGCTGAGGCGATGCTCGACAAAATCACGCAGCTGCTCCCAGCAGGTTGATTCACCGTAGCTGAAATCTGTGAGCCTTGGCAAATCCCAGAGTGAAGCCAGTTTTTGAGTGAACTCTGAAGCTGCGTCTTCTAGATGGTGAAGGCTGATGATGAGAGGCTTCAGGCAATGTGGGGACTGGTAGGTCCGCTCCACCCACGTGGTGACACTTTCTGGCAGGTTTTCGCCATGACTGCTGCACACGATCAATACTGTCGCGTCATTTGATTGATGGCTAGCCATCGCACGAACATCCAACCGCTCCAGGTGATGAAAACTCCAGCGTTTGACAGCCATGTCAGCCACCTCCCGAATCATTGTTTCAAGCACCTGAATGACCGTTTCTGCGTGTCTGGGGGGCTCCGCATCTTCATGCAGAATAACGGCTGTCAAAACGCTGCGCTTCGGTTGATGCTCGAGGTGTTGGGAGGTTTCATTCATGAGCAGATCATGGATTGCCTCATGTCATCTTCCAATGAGCAGCCATGACCACTGCATCTCAGCAAATCGCTGAGCACGTGTCAGCCCTGCTCGGTGGTCCAGCGTGTGGCGTGATGGATGAGTTCGGTGGCATTACGCAGGCCTAGCTTTTGCCTGATATGGGAGCGATGGGTGTCCACGGTCTTGATGCTGAGATGCAGTGTGCGGGCGATCTCGTGAGGCTCCTTGCCCTGGCCTAATAAACGATATACCTCGAACTCGCGATCCGTCAGTGTGGAGACTGATGAGGCTGCACCTTTCTTTGCTCCCGATAATGCATCCAGGATCTGCGAGGAAATACCGTCACTCACGGAGATGCCTCCTGACATCACCCTGCGGATGGCCTGAATGATCTTTTCTGGCCCTTCCTGCTTCATGATGTAGCCGCGCCCGCCTGCGCGGATGACCCGCTCAGCGTAGATTGTCTCGTCATGCATGGAGATGATCAGCACGGGAGTCTTTGGCGAAAGGGCACGGATGTCTTTGAGTAACTCCAGGCCACTTTTGCCGGGTAGGCTCATGTCCAGCAACACTAGGTCTGGCTTGAGCTTTTCGAGGACCTGCATGGCCTGAGGAGCATCCTGAGCCTCACCGCAGACGGTCATGTCTGTTTCCAAATTCACGAGGCCAGTTAAACCTGCCCGGAAAATCGGATGATCATCGACGATGAGTACTCGTTTTTTGGCTGACAGGGTTGCCTGAGGCTTTGGTTTTGGCATGACGTGGTAGAGGTTTAAAGGTGAAATTAACGACAACGCCTTTGCTTTTTCTATTCCGAATGGAGAGCTTGCCACCGAGCATTCCCGCCCTGTAATGCATGATGCGCAGGCCCATGCTGTCGCTGCTGGCAGGCTGTAGCAGGCCGCTGCCGTCATCGGTGATGCTTAAACCCGTACGGCTGAGGCGGATGAGTATTTTTTTCGCACGACCATGCTTGACCGCATTGCTCACGGCCTCCTGGGCGATGCGGTAGAGATGTGTGCCGGTGGTGTCGTCGTCGATGGTAGGTAAGTTGCGGATTTCAAAGCGGCAGTGTATGCCAAAAAGCTCGCCTGAATGTTTTGCGAGTGTTTGAAGCGCCCGCGCGAAGCCGCCCTGCTCAGGTGCTACTGGGTGCAGCCCACGGGCAAGGGCACGAGTGTGAGCGAGCGCTTTTTGCAGCAGTGTGCCGAGCTTCTTGGCCTCTGCATGGTAGGGTGAATTTTGATCCTCCAAAGTGCGCTGGAGAACGTCGGCCATCATCCAGGTGCCTGCGAGTTGTTGGCCGAGATCGTCATGCAAGTCCTGGCCGATACGGCGCTGCTCGCGCTCACTGATGTGCAGGATCTCTTCCTCCAGCCGCAGTCTTGCGCTCATCTGTTCTCGCAGCTCGGCTGTGCGCTCCTGCACGCGTTGCTCTAGCTCTGCATTGAGCTGACGGATGGTCTGCTCAGCCTGTTTTTTCTCGGTGATGTTTCGCGAAATTTTGGATAAGCCAGTGATGCGACCCGTGGAGTCAATCAAAGGTGAGATGGAGAGGGAGATGTCGATGACTCGACCGTCCTTTCGGCGACGGTGAGTTTCATAGTGCTCGATACGCCTGCCGTTTTGAATCAAGCGGCGAAAAACCACCTCATCATCCTGAGCCTCTGGCGGACGTAAAAAGGCCATGGACTTGCCAACGGCTTCTTTGGCTTTGTATTGAAAAATCCGTTCTGCACCCGCATTCCAGGTCTGGATTACACCTTCGAGATCGAGGGTGATGATGGCGTCGTCTGAATTCTCCACGACGGCGGCCAGGCGCTTTCGAGTCGCCTCTGCTGCTTCGCGTTCGGTGACATCACGAGCGATGCCGCCGATCTGATAAGGCTTGCCATTTTTCCTACCAAGGATGATGCCGCGATCCGCCAGCCAGCGCACCTCTCCTTTTCTTCCAATGACACGATAGCGGGCCTCATAGTCGGCCTTCTCGCCGTTAAACCACTGCCCTAGTGCTTTGCGGACTGCGTGTCGATCTTCCGGGTGGATGCATTGCTCCCACAACTCTGGTTGCTTCTGTAACTCTGCCACACTGTGCCCCCAGATGCGCTCAAAGGCGGGGCTGATGTAGGTAAAGCGGGTAGGATTCAGCTCCTTGAACCACAGTACGTCGCCGATGTTTTCGACGAGAAGGCGGAATCGCGAATCATCGGGCGTGGACTGCGTCATGGGGATGAGCTTAGAATTGGAATCGAAAATTCACTGCACCGAAGGGAGCCGGTTCCAGTGTCTCGTTGCTGATGGTGTTGTTGGAAGCATCACGTAGTTCCAGTTCCGCACTTAGATTCATACCAGCACGCACTGAGATGGAGAAGCGCTGCGTGGCTTGGTAGATCAATGCCCCTGCTGCTTGCCAGCCACTGAGATCCACACGATTCACGTTGGGGTCCTCAATGTCCCAGGAGCCGCCACTGGGGTAGGCGCTGAGGCTTAGAGTCACTCGCTCCGTTGCGCGCCAGCCCAAGACGATGAAAGGAGGTGTCACTTGCAGGATGAATGGATCGGGCTTCCAAATGAAACCGAGAGCGGGCACGATCATGCCTTCATCGGCTCCGTATTGGGCGAACATGCCGCCTGCCAGCGTGAAAGAATCGGTGAGTCGATAACCAAGTAATCCAAGGCTAGAGATCTCAAAGTCATCCCAAGAAATGCCTTGGAAGTCGGTGCCCAGTCCAGGGGTCAGAAAGCCCAACCCCCACCAGCGTGATTGTTCGGGCCGCCAAAACAGACCAATCTGTGTTTCCAAGGTGTTCAGTGTTTCGCTGCCGAGTCCTGCGAAACCATTGAAATCAAATTCACTCAGGTTATATCCCAGTGACACGCCGATTCGCAGGTCACCGACTTTTTTTGTCCATACCGGTAAAATGGTGCGCAGCTCAAAGAAGTCGATGCCACCTGGACGGTTGGCAAAGTCCATCGTGTCCATGAACGTGGCGTCCACCATGTAGCCAGGGCGGCCAAAGCCAAAAGCCGCTGGGTCGATCAACTCGGCTGATGAGCTTGGTTTGTCAGTGCTGCTTTGAGCATTGGCACAAAAAGCGAAGGCAATGCAGAGGCAGGCTGTCAGTGACGGGAAGCGCCTAGAATTGCAAAATGGGGTTTTGATCATGGAGTTGTGAGGGTTGGAGGCCGAAGTGTCTGCAAATACGCATGTGAGGGAATGGTGGCAGAACAAAGTGGGCTCTAAATCTTCGCGGGCGGCACTGAATCAGACGGCCTTCCATACGGCACCAAACTCACGCTTCATGATTACGCGCCCTTTTTCTTCAATAGCGAAGAGGTGGAGCCAGCCGTTTTCGACGAGCTGGCGCACGCTTTCGTGCTTCGCGATGACGGCGTCGATGTCGGAGCGGGGAGCTTCGATCAGGACGCTGAGGCGCACGGGTTCGTGCATCCATCTTTCGCCATTGTGGACGCTTTGCAGAGGCAATCCTGCCTGTAGATCGCCGCCGTTGCCTTGCTGGATGCCGAAGGTGCCGACGACGTTGTGTGTGACCTTGTTGCCGCTGCCCCAGAGACGGTTGTTCACCGTGCTGGCGTAGTATTGAAGGTTGATCCAGTTTGCCACGACCATCGGCGCGGTCATGATGAGCTCGAGCGTGCTCTTGGTGGTGTCGGCGCTGTGGTTGTAGTTATGCAAAAACACGCGCCCACCGAGGTTGAGATGACGCGTCCGCTCACGTGGTGCTGCAATGAAGGCGGCGTTTCCGGCGAGACCCCATTCGGGCCGAACTTGCGCCCAGTCACGGCTGCGCTGGTGGATGATTTGATCAAGCTCGGCCTCCGCAGTGCTGGCGGGGCCGAGACTGGCGGCGCGTTGCTGGCGGCAGCGCTTGCCGGCTTCTTCGAGCCAGAGCTGGAGCTGCAAAAGGTCCGTTTCATGCGAGATCGGCACTTTGTTGGCATCGAAAAGCGTGATCGCATCCGTGGTGGTGTCGTGCAGTGCTGCGGTGAAGTGCGTGTCATGGGGGATGTGGATGCCATGGCCTTCGAGCTCGGTACGGACCAGCCGCTGATTCAGAATTGCGGCAGCGACTCTGGCATTCGAGTCACCTGCGTGACCTCCGCAGGCACCGCAGTCGAGTCCGGCGGCATAGGGATTGTTGGTGGTGTTGCTGCCGTGTCCGCAGAGCATGACAAGGCGGCTGAAGTTCGAGGTGAGTCCCATGTTTTTCAGCGCACCGAGTGCGAGCTGCACCTGATCCTCCGGCGGGATGCCGGCCTCGGCCTGAGTGTCATCGAGTGGATCAGGGATGAGGCGCTTGTGCTCGTGAAGATTCGGTGCAGCGCAGGATGGGCAGCTGTGTGAGTCGTGCTTCGAGCCTAGCTGAAAACCGTCCTTCATCAATTTCCACGCGAAGCTTACGCCTGCGGATTCGACAAAGCTGAAGCAGCTCACTGCCGAGGTTTTAAAGGCATTCCATGAGTGTGCGACACGGCGCCCGACCTGCAATTTTCGCCGTGCCTCTTTTTCCTGCTCGGGTGTGGCCTTTGGTAGATGCTCGCGGATGCGATACTTAGGCGAAAACAGCACCGGCACCTGTGATGTGCCGTGCCTTTGTCCGAAGGGTACATACTCAATGGGCATGCCGAAGAAGCCCGCAAAACCCAATGTCTCGATCTCTGGTGAAGAGGCCTCCAATGAGCGACGCATGACCTCTGACCTCACATCAATGCAAAAGACCGCCTGCACCGCCGGGCGTGCTTTTGGCTCAGATGGAGTCTGCTCAGAGCTTTGTGTGATCTTGGCGCAAAGTTCCTTTTGAAAGCCAATTTCGAGCGCTTCATGCCAGAGAAGATGCTTGTCCTGTGACGCGTTTTTTTCAGTCACGAAGCTAGTCTGCCATTCCTCACGCAGGCCTGTCTCGCTGAACTGGCGTGCAAGCTGCATCTCAAACGCCAGTCTCACGGCAAGTAGGTCGAGCAGAGACTCATCATGCGTGCCATGCATGGCTTTATCTCTGACGCGATACTGCACATAGCTGCTCCAGCCGGGAAGCGTCATCAGCAGGCGGTGCAGATAGTCTTCAGCCTGTGCGGCGGGCACCGCCAGCATGTTGAGCATCATGCTTACGGCTTCAGTCGTGCTTTCAGGTAGGCCGGAGACGAGCTTGCGGAAGCCTTTAAAACCGACGAACTCTGGTGTGGCATCAATCAGCGATGCCTGTCTCCAAGCGGCGAAGAGAGTCTGCTTCTTCCATGGCATGCGCCAGGCTGACTGGCCTTCATCAAAGTAAGCAGCGCACCATTTTGAGATCTCCTCAGTGATGAGCAGACTCCAGCGACCACCAAAGCGCGCCGTGGCAACATCGGCGAGGCTTTGAACTCCTTCCACAGGCTGATGCTCGGGCTTTTCAAGCCAGGTGAGCAGGTCTGTGGAAGTGAGTTCCGCGCCCCTGCGCTGAATCGCGGTGGTGAGGTCCTGAGTGGTGATGCGGCCGCGCGCCACCTGCTGGCGGAAGTAATCCACGCTCATCAGCATGCTCTCGTGAGTAACGCGCTGCATGAGTCCGCATACCTCTGAAAACGTCTTGCCGGTCAGGCCGACAAAGGGGTTTACTGCCACGAAACTTTGCAGCGGCCACAGCGGCGGTACGCGCAGGCAGGAGTTGCGAGCATGCCGCAGCCAGTTCGGTTTGTCCGTCGCGATGACGACAGGTTGAGTGATGGCTTGGAGTTCAGTCGTTGCTTCGAGTGTCGTGGTCATGAGAGAGGCTGAGTGAAGTTATTTAGGCGATGAATTGACGGGAGATCCGGTTGAAGAGCGTGCCGAGGTAAAAGCCATTGCTGGCATGCACATAGAGGCGCTGGAAGGATGGACGTGAGGCCCAGGCTGGCAGTTGAGATTGAAAGACGAGGACAGCCAGAAAGAGCAGAGCCACGAGGATCATCACCGCATATTCCACACCGCTGCGCAGCGGTGCATAGTTCGGCAGGCTGGGAGCGAGGAGATGCTCAAAGGCCGCGTGCAGCGTGAAGCAGGCCGCTGTGGACGCCACCACGATGCCGAGCCCGCGCAAGATGAGCCTTTGCCTCATGCTGCTGCTCCACAGCGTCCACAGCAGGTGAGACATCGCCATAATGAAGACCGCAATGAGCAGTATGTGACCTGGATCACTTTGCAGGCTAACGCCCAGCAAGGACGCGATGCCAAAGCCGATCGTCGCGGATACCGCGAGGGAGCCCATAACCACCAGAGGATGCGCTGCTGGTCTGCCTACCGGAGTCCATGATGATTGGGAGAGATTCACCACGCTGCCGCTGCTCAGGAATGCATGTGCCTTGTAGAGCGAGTGAGCCACGATATGCATCATTGCCAGCGCAAAGGCACCCAAGCCGCATTGCAGCATCATGAAGCCCATCTGCGCCACCGTTGACCACGCGAGTGACTTCTTGATGCTCGTTTGCGTCATCATGATCACACTGGCAAAAAGCGCCGTGAAGGCTCCGAGCAGGGCCAGCGTGTTCAGCGCACCTGTGGACTGTGTCACCAGCGGACTCAGACGAACGATGAGGAAACCGCCTGCATTGATGATGCCTGCATGCATCAGCGCGGATACAGGTGTCGGCGTCTCCAACGTGTCTGGTAGCCAGGAATGGAAGGGGAACTGTGCCGATTTCAGCATCGCCGCTGCTACGAGGAACCCGGCCACCAGTCCCGAATGCGGACCCACAGGATTTGCAAAAAGCTCATGAAACTCCCACGTGCCATGCCCGATCCACACGAAGACCAGTGCTGTGATCATGCAGACGTCCGCAAGTCGGCTGATGATGAATTTTTTCCTCGCAGCGGCTACTGCTGCAGGCCGCTCGCGATAAAAGGTGAGCAGTTGATGCAAGCTCAAGCTCGTGGCGATCCATGCTGAGGTGAATATGAGCAGATTGCTCGAAATCACCAGCATCAGCACGCTGCTGAGCGTCAGTACCAGCCAGCGTGAGAAACGCGCCTGTCCCGCATCACCGTCGAGATAATGGATCGCGTAGCGCGTCACGATGATGCCGAGAAAGCTCACCAGCACGAGCATCAGCGCGGAGAGCGGATCGATGAGAAAGGCCAGTTTCGCAGGCCCCAAGGTAGCCAGTTCAATGCGCATGGGGCCCGCAAGCGTCACACCGATGGTCAGTAAAACCGCAGCGGCAGCATAGACTCGCGCAACCCAAGCTGCCCCCTCCGCTGCTTGTTTTCCATGCCTCAGTAGCATGGTGAACGCGATCAGGGTGATGAGTAAAATGGGTGTTATCCATTCGGAAGCTTCAAGCAGGGCGGGAGTCGTCAGAGGAAGGTGATTCATGGGATTTTGGATTCGATGCCGCAAGCTGTGGCCATTTTAATCACTTCTCTCCAATTCATGTTTTGCCATGCATCGTTCGTTTTGCTAAATGTATGATTTGTCATGGCTTTCCTCAATTATCATCACCTTCGCTACTTTCGCGCCATCGCCCACGAGGGCAGTCTAACCAGGGCGGCGCGGCATCTGAAGCTCTCACAATCGGCACTCAGCGTGCAGCTTCGCAGCCTTGAGGAAAACCTTGGCCAGCCCTTGTTTGAGCGGAAACACAAGGCCCTCATACTCACCGAGGCCGGCCAGATCGCGCTGGAGTATGCGGACTCCATCTTCCGCAGTGGCGAGGAGCTCACCGACCTGCTGCAAAACCGGGCCAAACGCAGCCGTGGCTTCCTGCGCGTCGGCGCGGCATCGAATTTGTCGCGAAACTTCCAGCTCACCTTTTTGCGCCCACTCATCACGCGTGATGATGTGGAACTCATCATCCACTCCGGCACTCAACGTGAGCTTTTGGGGCAGCTGCAAGCTCACACTCTTGATGTCGTGCTTTCCAATACACCCGTGCGCCGAGATGCCGAGACCGGTTGGCACAGCCACTTGCTTGATGAGCAGTCTGTGAGCCTGGTCGGGCATAAAAAACGCGGCATGAAGCCCTTTCGCTTTCCTGAGGATCTGCGCACCACGCCCATCGTTCTCCCCAGCCTGGAAAGCAGCATCCGCGCGGCCTTTGACGTGCTCATGGACCAAACCGGGATCCGTCCCATCATCGCCGCCGAGGTCGATGACATGGCGATGCTGCGTCTCATGGCCCGCGAAACTTCAGGCGTCACCCTTGTGCCCCCCGTCGTCGTCAAAGATGAGATGGAGAGTGGTGTATTGGTGGAGCGTCACAAGTTCCCGCAGATCAAAGAAACCTTCTACGCCATCACCCCCAGCCGCCGCTTTCCCAACCCTATTCTGCGCGACCTGATGAAGAAGCGGTGAGCTTTTTGACGTTTAGCTCAGGTGCTTGAACCAGTGTCGAATGCTAAAATCTAAACCTGAAGGATGCCTTTGAGAACAGCAGTTTCGGGTTTGATCCATTGTAGCATCGTGGTGGGGAGATCCTGGAAAGCGCAGCGGTGGGTGATCCATGGCTGGGTCTTGATCTGACCGCTTTCGATGAGTCTGAGGATACGTGGGAAGTCACTGCTCACGGCATTTCGGCTGGCCAGCAGTGTGAGTTCACGACGATGAAAAAGTGGGTCGTCGAGAAGCACGGATTCCTTCGTGATGCCGACGAAGATGATGCGCCCGGTGAAGCGACAGAGATGCAGGCTGCGTGCCATGGAACCGCTGTTTCCGGTGGCATCGAAGATGACCTGGGCCGCAAAACCATCGTGTAGGGCAGGGAGGATGCTGACTTCAGGGTATTGCTGCTGCACAAAGGCGCGGCGGTGGGCGTTCAGCTCCAGCACGGTGATGGGCGCGCCCGTGAGTCGGGCGAATTCGAGGACAGTCAGGCCGATGGGGCCTGCGCCGATGATGAGGATGTCATCACCGTGCTGGATGTCGGCACGGTTGACGGCATGGCAGCCGATGGCGAGAGTTTCGACCAAGGCGAGTTGCTCAAAGCTCAATGCATTGCAGGGATGCAGCTTTTGTGCTGGCAGGATCATGCGTTCGCGCATGGCTCCGTCACAGTGGACGCCGAGTACTTGAAGGATTTCGCAACAGTTGGTTCGGCCTTGTTGGCAGGCATGGCAGCGGCCACAGTTCAGGTAGGGCTCCACGGAGCAGCGGTCGCCTATTTTGAGATGGCTCACGTCTGGACCGATGGCGATGACTTCAACACCCAACTCATGTCCAAGGATGCGCGGATACTCGATGAAGGGCATTTTGCCCAGAAAGGCGCTGATGTCAGTGCCGCAGATACCGATGGCGCGGATGGCGACGAGGGCTTCACCTAGTTGCGGTGCAGCTGCTTCAGGCAGCTGGATGAGATCTAACTGGCCGGGCTGCGTGAGACTGAGAGCAAGCATGGAAAGCGTTTTTACAAGGCACCAAAGCGACGGTGACGACGGCCAAAAGCGCGCACGGCGTCTTCGAGGTCTTCTTTGGCAAAGTCAGGCCAGAGTCTGTCGGTGATGTAGAACTCGGTGTAACTGAGCTGCCAGAGCAGGAAATTGGACAGGCGCATCTCGCCACTGGTGCGGATGAGCAGGTCGGGGTCGGGATAGTAACGTGTGTAAAGGTGTTTGCTGAAGACCTCTGTGTCGATCATGCCTTTGTCGAGATGGCCTCGCTCCACGCTTTCGATCAGGCTTTTGACGCCGTCGATGATCTCCTCGCGGCCACCGTAACTGAGGGCTAGGATGAGGGTGAGGCCGGTGTTTTGGGAAAGCGACTCGATGGAGCGATGGAGCTGCTGCTGGCAGCTTTCAGGCAGGTCATGCAAGCGGCCGATGGCCTGAAGACGGATATTTTGCTCATGCATCTCGGGCGTTTTGATGCGGAGAAATTGCTCCAGCAGCTTCATCAGGGCATCGACTTCACGTTTCGGACGCTTCCAGTTTTCCGCAGAGAAGGCGTACAGGGTTAGAAACTCGACACCAAGATCGCCGCAAGCCTGGGTGACTCGGCGGACGGTTTCGGCTCCCTGGCGATGGCCTTCGGTGCGCGGCAAGCCACGTTCTTTGGCCCAGCGGCCATTGCCATCCATAATGATGGCAATGTGGCGCGGGATGTTTTTGAGATCTTCAGTGGTGGCTGGCATGGCGCGGATTTAGGCGTGCCCTTGCGTCTGCGCAATAGCGGAGGCGCTCATTGTCTATCCTTGCCACTACGGCAGCCGCGCTCGTCGGCATTTCAGACGTCTTTCATGAGAAACTGCCTAAGTTGGCCTTCTGGCCAGTCTGGAATGCTTTTTTAGAAAATGTGTCAGTCTCATCTCGATCATTTCATGAGAAAGCTTAGCGCCAGCTATGGCAAGGAAAGTGCCTACACAGCAGAACATCAGATTGCTCAGGCCCTCCGGCCAACCAAGACTGATCTTCATAAGCAATCGCCTCAAGAGATCGAGAACAAAAGGATGCACCAAGTAGAGGCTGAAGCTGATCTTCCCTAGCCAGAGGCAGGCGCGGGAGCTCAGCAGGCGTGCCAGCCAACCTTTCTGACGCACGACTTCGATGAACACCAGCAGGACCGCAGGCAGGGCGGCCCACGCCCCTCCAAGGCTGTAGAGGCACAAACCGGCGATGCCGCTGATGATGCCAAGCGCTGGAATCTCAAGCATGGGTAAATACCCTTTTGAATCTAGCCAAAAGACCAAGGCACCTAGCATGAAGAAGACGAAAAGCGCATCATGCAAGCCGATTGCCAAACAGACTAGGAGGAATCCCATCATCTTCAGCGGCATCGGCAAGGACCATCGCCGCCCAGCATAAGCTAGCGCAACGGCGATGATGTAAAAAGCCGTCTCATAGCTGAGTGACCAGGCATTTTTTTGAGCGATGGGCAGCTGTGTGAGACCGGGAAGAAAAAACAGGTTAGATAAAAAATGCCCCGCATAAGCCGAGGGGGAATCTCGGAGCGATCCCATCCATTCATAGTTCATCCAAGGACCGAGCCCAAACATGATGAGATGTAGGATGAGGAACAGAGGGTAAATCCGCAGGACACGGTTCACTGCAAAACGACGCAGATCACGATGCCTCGACAAAGAGCCCACGATCAAGTAGCCACTGATGCAGAAAAACAGCAGCACGGCGTAGATCCCCAAGTTTTCCAGCCACGGTGAGTTGCTTTGATTGATGAAACCCGCTTTCGCGCTCATGCAGTGCAGGTGATACAGAAGCACCATCGTCGCAGCAACTCCGCGCAGCCCTTCGATGCCTTCATTCCGAAGTGGCCTGGAAGAGTGAGATAAAGATTGTAGCTGCATGGAGTAAACCGGAAATTTCACTCAGATGCTTTGACTCTCAATGAAAGAACGGACGATCTTGGTTCTAGTTACATAGTCAATTATCATGAAAACCTGCCTCTTATTTTTTGCCGCTCTTTTCAGCACCTCGGCGCTTCTCGCAGAACCTGCCAAAGTCCGCCTTTGGCCTGACGGTGCCCCTGGAGCCAAAGGACTGGAGGATAAAGATCAACCTTTCATTTACCTTTGGCCTGCTGCCAAAGAAAAAGCCAATGGAGCAGCCTTCGTCGTCTGTCCTGGAGGCGGCTATGGTGGTCTCGCTGCGGATCATGAAGGCACGCAGGTGGCGAAGTGGTTCAACGGCATCGGTGTCTCTGCCTTTGTGCTTCATTACCGTTTAGGCACAAATGGTTATCATTACCCGATCCAGCTCATGGATGTGCAGCGTGCTATCCGGCATGTGAGGGCCAATGCCGCCTCGTATGGCATCGACCCGAACCGTATCGGTGTCATCGGCTTCTCGGCCGGTGGACATCTGAGCTCGATGGCGGCCACGCTTTTTGATGAAAAACCGGCGGGCATGACCCAGGATGCTGTCGATCAAGTCAGCGCACGTCCCGATGTGGCTGCTCCCACCTATCCCGTGATCTCCATGATCGCAGCCAGCTCTCACAAAGGATCGCGTAAAAACCTGCTCGGTCCTCATGATAGCGATGAACTGGCCAAACAAGTCAGCACCGAGCTGCGCGTGACGCCGCAAACTCCTCCGACCTTCCTTTTCCAGACGGATGAAGACAGCGTCGTGCCAGCGGAAAACGCCGTGTCCTTTTACCTCGCCTGCCGAAAAAATGGCGTGCCAGCGGAACTGCATTGCTATCGTCCAGGGCCTCATGGCGTTGGTCTGTTTTTGGGTGACCCCGTGCTCGGCACCTGGAGCGGTCATCTGAGAGATTGGCTGAGAAATCAGGGCTTCCTGCGTCCAGCTCCACGCACTGCCATCTCCGGTAAAGTCAGCGTCAATGGGGCTCCGGTGAGCTGGGGCAGCATCGTTTTCACCCCAGAGGACCCCAACGCCCCGGTCGCTTGTGCCCGAGTGATGAAAGGCAGCTTTAAGCTCGATGCCAAAACCGGTCCCGTTCTCGGCAAAACCCAACTCACCGTCAGCTACAGTGCTGCCGATGTCCCAGGACTAGAGACGCCGGATGGCACTGCCAGCACTCAGGAACAAAAACCCGGCTCAGGCTCTTGGACCTTATTGATTAATGCAGATCACCCCACTCTGGATTTGAAAGTCGAGCGCTGAAATCCCACTCTTTGCGTCATAAAAACAGCCGAGACGATGACCAAATCTAGGTTGTTCCAAGGAGTAAATGGATTCTGCTTCAACCGTTTGGTGAACGAACTGTTGGAAAACAGGCGAAAGGGGCGCCATCTGCGCGATGAGTAGGCGGCATCGTGGTGGTGACTTCGGTTCCGGTGTTCTATTTGGTGAAGCCATGATGGCGTTGACCTTACTGGTCGGGGCTTGGGGTTTCATTTCGGGACGCGTTTTTAAAAAGTTCGTCGTTTTGAGATTGCCTGATTGACCAGATCCCGAATTCCCTGCCATCATCACGTCCCACCATGAAACGCCGTTTCCTCCTCTCCCTCCTTGCCGCGCTACCTCTGGGCTCATGCCTAGCTGCTGATGACTTTATCTCGTTTGACCCCAAAGGCGATGCTAAGGGCAAGCATGTCGTCCTGATCTCTGGCGACGAAGAATACCGCAGTGAAGAAGGCCTGCCGATGCTGGCTCGAATCCTGAGTGAACGCCACGGCTTCAAGACCACGGTGCTTTTCTCCGTGGATAAGGACGGCTTCATCGACTCCAACAATCAGGCCAGCCTCACGAATCCAGCCGCGCTGGACAGCGCCGATGCCATCATCATGCTGATTCGTTTCCGTCATTGGCCCGATGAGGCCATGAAGCACTTTCACGATGCAGTTCAGCGTGGCGTGCCGATCATCGGCCTGCGCACCGCGACCCACGCCTTCAATATGGCCAAAGACAGTACCTATGGTGCCTGGGCCTGGAACAATGCAGAGGGTGGTTTTGGCCGTATTTTCCTGGGTGAAACCTGGGTCAGCCACTGGGGCAAACATCGCGCTGAAGCGACCCAGGGCGTGCTCGAGGCCTCAGCCAAGGGCAATCCGCTGCTGAATGGTGTGACCGAGATTTTTGGCACGACGGATGTCTATGAGGCGGCCCCTCCCGCAGACTCCACCATCTTGGTGCGCGGTCAGGTCATCGCTGGCATGGAGCCAGGCAGCCCACCGGCTAATTATACGAAAAAGAACCGCGCTGGCCAGGAGCAGGGCGTGAATGCACCGATGATGCCCGTCGCCTGGAGCCGTGAAGTCAAAAATGAAGCTGGCAAGATCAATAAGATCCTTTGCACCACCATGGGCGCTGCCACGGATCTCACCAACGAAAGTCTGCGTCGCCTCGTGGTGAATGGCGTCTTTTGGGGCCTCGGTCTCGAAGTGCCTGCCGCTGCGGATGTCAATTATGTCGGCGAGTTCAAACCGCTGATGTATGGCACGAAGGATGGTGACAACACCTCTGATCCCCATCGTTT
>Ga0214163_1000504_pt1 | contig 18033 bp, 6 predicted proteins | sample LakMenepilimnion_2_FD_153001 | JGI IMG/M metagenome (GOLD analysis project Ga0214163, IMG submission 153001) | Freshwater microbial communities from Lake Mendota, WI - Practice 15JUN2010 epilimnion v4 | ecosystem: Environmental > Aquatic > Freshwater > Lake > Epilimnion/Euphotic zone | place... | reverse complement strand
GGGGGGGCCGACAGGGCAGACAGGGCCGACAAGTCAGACAAGTCAGACAGGTCAGACAGGTCAGACAGGTCAGACAGGTCAGACAGGTCAGACAGGTCAGACAGGTCAGACTGCGAAGTTGCGAGATTGGGTTAAATGAGCTCTGGCAGATGGCCTTTGCTGTCCCCAAGTTTTTCCATATCGATTTGCATTCGATCCAAAAGCGCAAGCCACAAGTCGCTGATGGGGGTTTCCTTGGCGTAGGTTACATGCCGACCTGTCTTGAGGGTTCCACATCCTCCACCGGCAAGGAGCACCGGGAGGTCTTCGTGGTTGTGGGCATTGCCATCGTGAATGCCACTTCCATACGTAATCATGGAGTGATCCAGCAAAGTTCCTTCGCCTTCTTGGATCGATTCGAGTTTCTCTAACAAGTAGGCCAGTTGACGCATGTGGAAGAGATTGATTTGGCGAAGCTTCGTTTGTTTGTTGGCGTCTCCCCCGTGATGGGAAAGGTCGTGGTGCCCTTCGGGCACATCGACGAACGGGTAAGGCTTGTTGCTTCCTTCATTCGCCAACACGAAGGTCGCTACGCGCGTGACGTCCGCTTGGAATCCAAGTGCGATCAAGTCGGCCATCATTCGAATGTGCTCTTCGTAATTGGCCGGGATGGCTTGGGGAGCCGGGTAATTTGGCGCAATAACCGGGGGGAGTTTCTCTGAGCGTAGAATCCTGAGTTCAATGTCGCGTATAGAAGCGAAATACTCGTCGAGTTTTCGGATGTCGTTCGTCGCTAATCGAGGACTTAGGGATTGGGAATCTTCTCGCACAAAGTCGAGGATGCTTTTTCGTTTCGCGTCTCGTTGAGCGCGCGATGCGTCGTTTGCACCGCCGAACAATCGTTCGAAAACAACCTTCGGATTGACTTCTTTTGGCAATGGCTGCGTGGCGGATTTCCAAGACATGGTCGAGGAGTAGACGCAGGAATATCCCGAGTCGCAGTTTCCGGCCATGGCTCCTGCTTCTGTGCCAACTTCCAACGAACTCAATCGCGTCTGATCCCCGATTCTAGAAGCGGCGATTTGATCGACGCTGACTCCGTTTCGGATGTTGATCCCGTCGGTCTTCAGTGGTCGTGCTCCGGTCAAGAACGCGGACAACGCGCGAGCGTGGTCACCACCTCCATCGGCATAAGCTCGGGCACCATCGGCGGTCAGCCCCGATAAGACCAGCAGTTTTTTTTGAAGCTTCGCTAACGGTTCAAGGATCGGTGTGATTTCGAATCCTTCACCAGTGGACTTGGGGGTCCAGTCGGCCATGTTGATCCCATTCGGGACGTATAGGAAGGCCATACGGTTTGGCGCCACGCCGGTAGCTTGTGAACCTTGGGCTTGCGTCGAGACCGGGCCCATGGCTTCTAACCAGGGGAGTGCAAGTGAGACGCCGAGGCCTCGCAATAGTGTACGTCTTGGGACCGAAGGTTTGGAGAAAGACATGGTTGTTGGCTTTGGGAGGGCTTCAGGGGAAGGGGTAGGGGGGCAGTTAGTGGGTCGGTGCGCGTCGTTTGCGAAAGGGATCGCTTTGGACGATCGCATGAATGAGGGCTTGCATGCGGTATTGTTGACTGGTCATGGATTGAGCGATGTTTTCGACGACGGGGCGGTCATAGTATTCTATTCCGCGTCCTAGGGCGTAGGTCATTAGTTTTTCGATGAGGCAACGCAAGAATTCTTCTTTCTTTTCGGCGATGATCGATTTTAGATCGGCGGGCCCATTGAAGTGTGTCCCGTCGGAGAATTCGCCTGAGGGGTCGACATCGAAGGGGCCATCTTTGGTGCGAAATCCGCCGATAGCGTCGTAGTTTTCGAGAGCAAAGCCGATTGGATCCATCTTCGCGTGGCAGTTTGCGCACGCCGGATTCGTGCGGTGAATTTCCATTCGCTTTCTCAGTGAAGCGTTCGAAACGTCTTGTTCACCGGCGGGGAGTTCAGGAACGTTTGGGGGAGGTGGTGGGGGAGGGTTTCCGAGGATTTGTTCAAGGATCCATCGGCCCCGTTTTACGGGTGATGTACGGGTGGGGTTGGAGGTAACTGCCAGTATGGATGCTTGGGTGATCAACCCACCTCGGTCGCGGTTTTGTAGAGATACGCGTTGGAATGAGTCCCCTTGGATGGGCGATCCGCCGGGTATGCTGGCGGGTTGCCCGATGGAGTTCCCCGCTGTATCAGCAATCCCGTAGTGTTTGGCGAGTGTCTCGTCGAGAAACGTGAAATCTGCGCTGATCAATTCCAGGGCGCTTCGATTTTCGCGAAGGATGGATTCGAAGAACAGTTCTGTTTCTTTCAGCATGGAGGTTTTGAGTTTAGGGCTAAAGCTGGGGAACAGTTTTGGGTCAGGTGCGAAGGTTTCGATCCGTTGGATTTGAAGCCATTGGGTTGCAAAGTTTTGGACGAGGGCTTTTGATTTCGGATCGGCGAGCATACGTTCGACGTGGGGTGTTGGGTCTGCGGCGAGCGATCCATTTTGTGCGGCTTCGAGGAGGAGATCATCGGGCATGGAACTCCACAGGAAGTACGACAAACGTGAGGCGAGTGCGAATGGGTCGATGTCGCGGTGCTCGGGTGCATTGGGTTGTTCATCGAGTTCGACTCGGAAGAGGAATTTCGGCGAGCATAGGATTCCTTGCATGACGATCTGCATGGCGGATTCCCAGCTCTCCCCTTGGGCGATGCGTTGGTCTGTCCATCGAGCCGCGTTTTCGAGCTCTTCGTTGCTCACCGGTCGACGGTAAGCGCGGCGCATGAATCGCGCGAGTACTTCTCGGGTTTGTTGTTCGGGAGATTGGTTTGGGGTGGTCGCAAGGAGTCGGCGGTGGCTGTCGGGGCGAGTATCGAGCGGGCCATCGAGAGCGAGGAATTCGACGTATAGTTTCGAGGATTGGCCTTCGGGTTTTTTGCGTTGTCCGACGAAGATTCGGTCTCGATTGGCTTCGGCGGCGATGGGGACTTCGACGCTCTGAGCGTTTGCCGGGTCGGTGGCTGAGATATCGAAGGTTTTGAGGATGCGAGCTGGTCGGGGGATGTTACCGCTGATCGCGTCGAGTTCGGCGTCTGGGGATGGGTTTGCGAGATCTTTGCCGTGAAGAATGATTACGGCTTGGACGGCACTTTGATCGGAAGCGGTTCCATAGAGTTTGGTTCGGAACAGATAATCACCTGAGGTTTCCCATTGGTAGGGTGTATGGATTGGTCCAAGCTCGATCGCTTCTTTGCTTGATGAATCGAGTCGACGATAATTGTTTTCGATGAGTTTGGCAGCGACATCGGCGGAAGCTGGTTCGGTGTAGAGGCTGCTGAGGTGACGTTTAGGGATGGGTGGTGGATTTGGAGTGATCGCTCGCTGCAGGATGCTTTCGGCTGCATCGAGGTAGCGTTCCATCAGGACTGGTGGCAGTGAGAGGACATCGCCGATGTTATCGAAACCGTATCCGATATCATCGGAGGGGAAGTCGGCGGTGGGATCGAAGTCGATACCGATCAGATCTCGGATCGTATTTTTGTATTCGAAGCGATTGAGTCGGCGCATGGTGATGCGTCCGGGGTCGGGTTTTGCGTTTTTGTCGGCATGATCAAAGATGGCTTGGACGTGCTCGATAAACTTTTCCGCATCGCTCGTCGATGGTTTTGGCTCATCGCTTGGGGGCATGGATCCGGACTGGATTTGCTTGATAACATTTTTCCAGATTTTGCGATCGCGTATCAGGGAGTCAGAGTCTTTGAATCGCGTGAGGTTCAGCTCGGCTTGCGGGTCCGCTTCGGAGTGGCATTTCGCGCAGTATTTCTCGACGAATGGTTTGCCGAGTTTGTCGTAGTCGGGTCGTTCTTTTGGTTTCGGTGGGTCTTCGGCATACGCGAAGTTACCAAGTGAGTTGGGGGCAACGATCGCGGCGAGAGCGAGAATTGCGATGCTATATCGAGAAATGGGAATTCTATTGGGGAACATATGTAGGGAGGGTAGGTGGGGGAGGGGGGGCGGTTCGGCGCACTGGTTTGTGCACTAGAGATAGTTTACCGAAACTGGAGAGTTGGTGGTATTGAATTCCTGGGGTGAGAAAGCCAACTCACCGTGTCATTCTTCATATTTATCGAGTGCTAGGTAGCTTTGAAGCCAATCGCAGGGCGGCTTGTTTGGCACCTCGGATGCACTGAGGAATGCCCACGCCGTCATAGGCGTTGCCGGTGATTGCCAAGCCTTGTAACTGCGACTCGAGGGCGCGGATGCGTTGTACTTTTTGAAGATGGCCGACGGCGTATTGTGGCATCGCGCGGTTCCATCGTACTACATGCTTGTATGACGGTTCGGAGTGTGGGCCGAATAACTCCCGGACCTCCTTGCGAGCAATCTCTATCAGTTGCTCGTCGCTGCGTTCAAGCAGATCAGGGCGAAGTGAGCCACCCATGAAGACTCGCATCAAGACGGTATCTTTGGGACACCTACCTGCATACTTTTCGCTCGAAAGGCTAATCGCAAGGCAATTGCGTTTCTCAATCGATGGTGCGATGGATCCAAAGCAGAGGGCTTCAGGGCGAATCTCATCTTTGCGAACAGCCAGTACCGCGATGGCCGACGAAGCGTATTCGATGGAAGCGAGTTCCGCAGCGAGAGCGGGAGAGACTGTCTCGAGAAGTTTTGCTGTGGCGTAACTAGGCAGTGCCAAGCAGACTTTATCGAAGGTCGATTGATTGACTTGCCATGTCCCGTCGTCGTTGCGCTGAAGGGACTTGATCGGATGATTTAAATGTAGCTGAAGATTAGGGGTAGCTGGATTTTGAAATGGGGCTGCGAGTTCGCTTAGCCACCATCGCATACCTCGCTTCGGTGCAATGAATTGATCATAGCGAGCGCCGGAAGCTTCGCGGGCTGAGCGAGTTTCGCGGTTGGTGGTGTTTTTCTTGGCAAAGGCCGCGCGGATGAGGCTTCCGTGCTCTTTCTCCATCCGAAGGAATTGTGGCATTGCGGCTTGCATGCTGAGCTGATCGGCTTTGGCTGTAAAGATTCCGCCGACGATAGGTTCAACGAGTCGTTCGAAACATTCCCGACCGAGACGACGCACGGCAAAGGCTTCGACGCTCTCGTCTTCGTCTTTTGTTTTCGGTGGAATGATGGATTCGCGAAGTACTCGAAGTTTCCCTAAGGGGCTTAGGATCGGAGTGGCCAGGATGGCTCCCATGCGGGTCGGTTGCATGAGGGAGAAGCCGTTCGGGATGGGGATAAGTTTCCCTTTGCGTACGACTTGGGCGATGCGGAAATCTTTCTGCGGTGTAATGAATTCCGATTCGAGCCCCATTTCGCGGACGAGATTAAGTGCATCTGGGAGCAAGGTAGCGAAGTTATCCGCGCCGCATTCGACGAGTAGATCGGTGTTTTCGTGATTGGTGTTCAGGGGTGGCTCGAGGGTGTCGATAACACCACCGATGCGGTTCGATGTTTCAAAGAGATGGATTTCGGTATCTGGGTTGGGATATTCAGACCGCAAGAACCAAGCCGATGCGAGACCACTGATACCTGCTCCGACGACCGCGATACGAACCATGGAGATTTGTTGCCGAGTGCCGGGCTACTTAAGTCCGGCTTATTGAAAGCGGGCTGTTAAGGACCGGGGTGGAGCCCGGGTGGGGAGGGAGTGGTACGACCACGAAGAAGTGTCGCTGGTGGGAGTCGAACCCACACGACCTGTTAAGGGTCCTTGGATTTTAAGTCCAATGCGTCTGCCATTTCGCCACAGCGACCTTGGAATCCCAGAGGATGTTGTTCCTTGGGATCACTAAGTCGTGCCAAAGTGTAGCTTATTTGCTTCGTTTCGGGAAATCCAAATTATGGCGAAAGGAAATCAACGTTGGTTTTTCTTGGTGTCGAGATATAATGCACATGCGTTTTGGGAGCCGTTTTCGGCTGATTTACGCTAGCTGAGAGCTTTTGGCTTGGGCTACCTTCCTACCTACAGAATCCGATTCATGATTCGAAATTCAACTGCGGTATGTGCTCTCGTTGTGGGGGGCTGGGTTTTTGGGATTTTGGCAGGTACGCGGTTGCAGGGTCAGGAGCTTGATCCGCAGAAGGTCGATTTCTTCGAGACCAAGATCCGTCCGGTGTTGGTAGAGAAGTGCTATGAGTGCCATAGTGCGAAGACCCCGGCGGGGGAATTGGGTGGAAAACTGCGGCTCGACACATCGGGTGGAATGCTCCGCGGTGGGACGCTTGGGCCTCTCTTGCAAGCAGGCCAAGGGCAGAGCAGTTTATTGATCAAAGTCATCGAGTACACCGAGCCTGGGTTGCAGATGCCGCCTGACGGGAAGTTAACCGATGAGCAGATAGCAGATTTTCGGCGATGGGTAGAGGAAGGGGCGGTAGATCCGAGGAGTGAGAAGGACTCTCCGGAGATGATCGATCCGGCTAAGGACATCGCAACCCAGACTGCGAATCATTGGGCTTATCGGCCTTTGGGGGATGCGCCGGTTATCGAGGGGGTTGAGGGGCTAGGGAATGATTCCGATTTGGTCGATCGCAGCATCGCACAGGGATTGAAGAAGAGCGGGTTAGGGTTTTCGCCTGAAGCAGACCGTCGAACGTTGGTTCGCAGGTTGTACTATGACCTGCTGGGACTTTCGCCGTCCCTGGAAGAGATCGCGCAAGTACAAGCAGACCAGAGAGAAGACTGGTATGTGCGATTGGTAGATCGGTTGTTGGAATCGCCTCATTTTGGAGAGCGGATGGCTAGGCGATGGATGGATGTGGTGCGTTATGCGGACAACAAGGGGTACGTGTTTCAGGAGGATCGGGAGTATCGGCATGCGTATCGATACCGCAATTGGCTGATCCGGGCCTTCAATGAAGACCTGCCTTACGATCAGTTCTTGCGTTACCAGTTGATTGCAGATCGGTTGGATCCGCAGAATGAGCAAGGGCATCTGGATGCGATGGGTATGTTGACTTTGGGTCGACGGTTTTTAAACAATCCACACGATGTTGCGGACGATCGGATCGATGTTGTCACGCGGGGGTTGATGGGAGTGACGGCAGCTTGTGCTCGCTGTCACGATCACAAGTTCGATCCGGTGAGCATGGCGGATTACTATTCGTTGCATGGAGCATTTTTGGGGAGTGAGGAGCCGGGTGGAGATCCATCGCCGATGCGGATGGTGGACAAGGGATCGCAGGGGGGGACTCGGATTTTATTGCGGGGCAATCCTGGAAATCCCGGTGCGGAAGTTGCTCGGCGATTCATGGTCTTTTTGAATCCTCAGTCACCGGTTGAGATGAAGACAGGCAGTGGTCGTCTGGAGATGGCCGAAGCGATCACTGATGGGCGCAATCCATTGACACCTCGGGTATTTGCGAATCGGCTTTGGGGGTGGTTATTTGGGGTGCCGTTGGTCGATACTCCTAGCGACTTTGGGTTGCGATGTGCGGCTCCGGTGCAACAAGTTGTTTTGGATTCCTTGGCTAGAGATTTGGTGCAAAGTGGGTGGTCGGTCAAGGGTTTGGTACGTCGGATGGTGTTGACCCGAACGTATCGTCAGCAGAGCGTTCACAGAGAGGATGCATTTGCGATCGATCCGGAGAATCGTTTGTGGTGGCGGGCGCAGCGCAAGCGGATGGATTTCGAGTCGTTAAGGGATTCTTTGTTGTTGGCTACCGGTCAATTGGATCGAGCGATTGGTGGTGAGAGTGTATCGATTCAGACTCCTCCGTTTCCCAAGCGGCGGACTTTGTACGCTTATATCGATCGGCAGAATTTACCGCAGTTGTTTCGGTCGTTTGATTTTGCAAGTCCCGATGCGCACGTTCCGAGTAGGGCGCAAACGACAGTGCCGCAGCAAGGGTTGGTGTTGATGAACAGCGACTTTGTGCAAGCCATGTTGCCTGAGATGGCGCTCAAGGCTTCTGGGATGGGGATTGATGCGGGAGTGGATTATTTGTTCAAGCAAGTCTTGGCACGTGAGGGGACGTCGGAAGAGAAGCAGATGCTTCGCGAGTTGATTGAAGCGAATGATATGCGATTGCCCGATGTTCCGCAGAATCAATGGACGTATGGGGTGGCTAAGATTGATCCTCAGACGGGGAGCATCGAAGGTTTTCGGCAGTTGCCCCGCTTTCATCAGAATCGATGGCAGGGGATGAAAGACGAGTTGCCTGATCCGGAGTTGGACTGGGCTTTGTTGAGCAATCTCGGGGGGCATCCTGGTGGCCGAGCTGATCTGGCGGTGGTACGTCGTTGGACGGCGATGCAGGCTGGAGAGTTGCGAGTGCGCGGGATGCTCAAGCATGTACCTGAGCAGGGAGATGGGGTTCGCGGGACGGTGAGTGTGCGTGGGGTGCAGAAGGTCGGGCAATGGGAGGTTCGGCATGGTGAGAGCGCCACGAATGTCGATGGAATCACCGTTGCGATTGGAGATACCATCGATTTTGTGGTTGATTGTTTCGGTGATGCGAACAGCGATACTTTTGAGTGGAAAGTTCGCATTGTTTCCTCGGATGAGCAGAAGGTCCGCAGTTCGAGTGAGCGAGGATTTGGAGGGGTGCAACCTGCGGCTTTATCGCCTTGGGAGCAAGCACTTCAGGCGTTGTTGTTGACCAACGAGTTTTGTTTCATTGATTGATAGGTAACCGACGATGCAACCGAGATCACAGGCTGAGAATTCGACTGGCTGGACGCGGCGTGAGCTTTTGCATCGCTGCGGGATGGGGATGGGAGCCATTGCGCTTGGAGGAATGTTCCCCGAGATCATGCAGGGAGGGGAGTCCGCGAATCCTCTGTTACCCAAGTCGCCTCATTTTCCGGTGAAGGCGAAGCATTTGATACATATCTTTGCCAATGGTGGTCCATCGCACATCGACACATGGGATCCGAAGCCGAAGTTGTTCGAGTATGAGGGGAAAGAGTTGCCCGGCGAGACACCTCGCACGGAGCGAAAGACCGGTAATTTGTATCCATCGACATTCAAGTTCAAGCAGCATGGGGAGTCGGGATTGTGGGCCAGTGAGTTGTTTGAGAAGACGGCCAGTGCGCATGCGGACAAGCTGTGTGTGGTGCGATCGATGCATGCGGATGTTCCCAATCATGAGCCGTCGTTGTTGCTCATGAATTGTGGCGAGCCGCGTCAGGTGCGTCCGAGTATGGGGTCTTGGTTAACCTATGGGTTGGGGACTGAGAATCAGAATTTGCCTGCGTTTTTGTCGATGTGTCCTGGGGGGTATCCGATTCAAGAGTCCCAGAATTGGCAATCTGGCTTTTTGCCGGGCATTTACCAAGGGACGTACATTGACACGAATCACGAGAGTGTAGAGAAGTTGGTCGAGTACGTCGTCAATCGCAAGCTTGGGCGAGGCGCTCAGCGGAGGGCTTTGGATTTAGTTCAAAAGCTCAATGCGGAGCATGCGAAGAGTCGTGTGCAGGATCCGATGATCGAGGCTCGCATCCAATCGATGGAGTTAGCTTATCGGATGCAGGAAGAAGCGATGGATGTATTTGATGTGTCGACGGAGCCGAAGCATATTCTCGACATGTACGGACCGGGCGTTCAGGCGCGTCAGATGCTCATCGCAAGGCGGTTGATACAGCGTGGTGTGCGAGTGATTCAACTATGGCATGGTGCCGGTCAGCCTTGGGATAACCACGACAAGATCTTCGAGGGGCATAAGAAGTTAGCAGGCGAGAGCGATCAAGCGATTGCCGCGTTGTTAACTGATTTACAGCAGCACGGATTGTTGGATGAGACGTTGGTGTTGTGGGGTGGAGAGTTCGGTCGGACGCCGACGGTGGAGTTACCTCAAAAGGGAGCCAACGAAGGGACCATCTCTGGTCGCGACCATAATCACTATGGATTCACAGTATGGTTAGCTGGAGGTGGAGTGAAAGGTGGTCAGGCTTATGGGGCCACAGACGATTTCGGGTTCAAGGCAGTCGAGAATCGGGTACACGTGCATGATTTGCATGCGACGATGATGAAGCTGATGGGTTTTGACCACACCAAGCTCACGTATCACTATGCGGGTCGCGACTATCGGTTGACCGACATTCACGGTCGCGTGATTCAGGATTGGATCGCTTAGAGGAATTTTTTCTTCGCGAACCGGACGCCGCATAACGCGAGCATCCATGTGGCGAGAGACGCGGGTTCCGGGATTGGATCGGGATCGGGTGGCGGGTTGGGTGGTGGTGGAGGAGGGGGTGGGGTCTGCGGAGTAAAGGAGAGCAGGAGACTCAAGGCATCTTCGATGTGTGAGTCTCCGGGGCTATCCGCTCGCCAGGAACTTGAGATGACGTACTCGACGAAGTACTGGGAGATGTCGATGTTGAAGGAAAGCTCAGGATTATCGCTGGTCCACAAGATGGTATTGTAGTTGTCTTTGATGCGAGCTGAGGCGAAGGGGGAAGCAGCCCAAGTGGCTGACACGCTGGCGGCTTGGGTGGTGGAGAAGTCGACGATGCCTCGGTGTTCGTGGTCTAGTTCTAGGTATGTTGTCGCATCGATACGACTCAGAGCCGAGATACTGAGTTGGTTGCTGATGGCCATGTCGAGGCTTAGAATCGCGGTGGTCAGACGCAGTTCTGCGAGGCTATCGTTCGGGTCGATGAAGTATTCTTCGAGTTCTTGGGTGGGGTCAAATCCATCGATCGATAGTGCCCCGAAGCCGTAGAAGTTATCGTTTCCCGTACCTAGGATTGCGTTGCCTAGATAGAGTCCATCGATATTCCCTAAACCATTTGCACCGAGAACAATGGTGGCGCCGGCTTGTAAGGACTGCATCGGTAGGCAGATCAAGACGCAGAATGTGAGGCATCGAAGCCAGTGGTTGAATGCGGGGTGTTTCGGTGTAGGGTGCATGAGTGTTTTGGATGGGGTTATTGAGTTGGTCTTTGAAGTGAGATTAAGACTGGGTTGGATTGGTGAGGATTTCATCAGCGATGCGATCGAAGAGTTGGTCGGTAGCTAGGTTTGCGATAAACCAATCGAGGTCATCTTCGCCGTAGAGATTGTCCAAGACGTTATCATCGAGCAGGGTATCGACGGGTGAGTTTTGTAAGTAGGATCCGTTGTTCAAGGGCGTACCGATGGTGGAGGTGCCTTGTAGGTTTGCGATACGATCTAGGTAAGGTCGATCGCTATTCCATTCCGCACGGAGATTTGCGAGTGCTACGTATGCAGCATCATGGGTGGTTGCCCCGGCGATGAGTATGTCTTCTCCTGAACCGCCGCGAAGGGTATCCGAACCGTTTCCACCGATGAGCAGATCGCGAGCTGCGGAACCGGTAAGGGCATCGTTTCCGTTGTTTCCGACGAGAACGGAGGGGACACCGGAGAAGGATCGGATGTTATCGTTGGCATTCCCGCCGACGAGGATTTGGAAATCTGCTAGGAGGCTTGTGATACCTGTAGCGGTACCTTGTGTAGTGTTGATCGCAACGCTGGTGGTCCAAGTTTTGTAGGAAAGGGTATTGGTACCGAGTCCACCGGAGAGCGAACCTGTGATCCGTCCGCTGGAGGTGATTTCAAAGGTATCGTCGAGGGCTCCGCCTCTGACATGTTCGACATCTTGGAAGTTGGATGTGTTGTTGAGTCTTCCGCGTGAGACACCGTTAATCAACCAAGCGTTATTGCTGTTTGGTCCGATGAGGGTGTCGATTCCGGTTCCGGCTACGATTTGTGTGATAGCCCCAGCTGGTCCGAAGTTGAATTGATCGGCGCCCGTTCCCCCACGGAGGACTTCGAAGGATTCGAAGGCCAGGCCATTGACGGTACCCGAGGCGTTGCCATCGATGTTCCATGTGTTCGCGCTGTTTGGAGCGGAGATTGCATCGGATCGCGAAGAGCCGATGAAGCGTTCGACGGAAGAGAATCTTCCGATAGCTGAGGCCGTTAGGGTGGAGAGGGTAAGGGTTACGGTGGCGTTGAAATTGGAGAAGTCGATACGGTCGGCTCCGTTGCCTGCATCGATAGAAGTGAATCGAGCGAGGTTTCCGACGAGGAAGGTGTCGTCGGCAGCACCTCCGACGAGAGCTTCGATTTCTTCGAATGCTGCGACTTTGTTTTCAATGCTTCCAATTTTCGCATCGGTAAGTGACCAAGTATTGGGATGATCGTACGCGGTAAGACGATCGTTGCCGAGCGCGCCACCGTTGATTTTGCCGGTGATGCGGGAGTTGGTGTTCCAGAGTTGGAAAAGGTCATTTGCGGCGTTACCGATCAAGTTTTCAAAACTGAGATAGTCGACCGAATTGACTTGCGTGGCATTGAGTCCTGTGATTGCCCAGTTGGTCGAAGCGTTGGGTCCACGAAGCTCATCGTCGGCTGAGGAGCCTACGAGGGATTCCACACCGATGAAGCGAGTGATGTTGGGTGCTGCGGTGGAGCCGATGGTCAGAGCGATCGGGGTCGTTTTATTTGAGTAGTCGATGGTGTCGTAGCTAGTACCTCCATCGAGGAGAGATACGTTCAATTCGTTGTTGGCAAAGACGAAACGGTCTTGACCGTCCCCGCCGTTTACGGTTTGGATGGAGCTATTGATGAGGAATGTATCGGTTTGACCGAATCCGTTCGCGGTGCGTGATTCGATAGAGTTGTGACGGATCACGATTCCATTGAGGGAGAGGGAGTTTTCATCGATCACAAAGGTGTCTGCATTATTGAAACCATTGACGGTGAGTGTGTCTGTACCTAAACCGGCTTGGATAACGACATCCGTTGCTGTTGGTATGGGGCCGTTATGCAGCACGGTAGAACCTCGCCGGATCGTCCAGGAGTTTGCGCTGTTTTGCGTGACGGAGAAGGCATCGTTGTTCGCGCTCCCTGGAATGACTAACTCGGTTTCGGTGACATCGGTAACATTGACGGTGAGGACTTGTTCGTAGGATCGGCCTTGAGGGTCCGTTGCCCGTATACGAATGGAGTGCGAGGTTTGCGTTTCGTAGTCGAGTGCGCGTTTGAGTACTAGGGAGTTGCCGACGATTTCGAAGAATGCATTGGAGGAAGATCCCTCACCAGCGACCAGGGCGTAGGAAGCCAATATCGTGTTGGAGAACATGTCGCTGGTCGACAGGGAAGCGATCGTTGTTCCAACTGCGGTAGACTCCGGAGTGGAGGAGTTGGCGGGAGCGATTGCTGTGATGGGGCGATGTAGATCGACGATGAAGACATCGCGAACACCGTTGGTGTCATCGGGGACGAGATCACCGACATCGCTATGAATTGCAAATTTAGCGCCATTTGCAGAAATGCTCGAGGTGAACATGGTATTTATACTCGCACCTGTACCAAAGGTTGTTTCGTAGCGTTTGGAAAGACCTGTTACGACATCGTATGTTGTAATGCCCCGATATACCACGTCATTAATTCTGTAAATTGCGTAAGTCGCAACGGTGCGCCCGTCTAAGGTTATGGACGGACTGATATGGGCAGTCGAGAGTGGATCTCCTGGTTGATACGATCTGAGGCTGATCTTTTGGTTCGAGCCTGTGATGGTATCAAAGAGAAAGACTTCCCAATTCTGAACATAGGCAAGGTATCTACCGTCCCCGCTGAGGGAGGCTTGCCAGCCCTGGGTGTCATTGGTGGTTCTCGTTGGGATATCGTACCTAGCGCCCGTTTTCAGGTTGAAGACACTGTAGCCGACGACACCAGGGGTGATCCGAGCTCCATTGCTTCGAGATATCGCGACATGGGTACCATCGGCGCTAAGGGAGGCAAAGAATAGCGGGATGTCAATTTCCTCCGCTACGATGGTGCTTGCGCCAGTAAGCATGTCTTTGACGTAGATACGATACCGGTAGGAATTGGTTCCCACACTTAGCCACGTTGCGAATGCGACGTAGCGACCATCTGCACTGACTGCATAGGGAGGCTGGTCGGCATTGCCACTACCCTCTAGTCCCATAAAGTTGCTGGAAGTGACCAGTTCGGTTTTTGCTGTTTGCGCGTCGTACAGAAAGACACTTTGTGTTTTATTGTTATCTCCGAGACCGAAGTCGTTGTCGGCACCAAAGAGGATAAAGCGACCGCTGGCGCTGATGGATGGGAATCTTGCGTTGACGGCGGAGGGTGGGCTCACGAGGATGATTTCACCCGTGAGAAGATCTTTGCGAACCACACCGTTGCTGGAAGTTGTCTTCTCTGGGTGGAGGTTCGTTGATTGGGTCGTGTAAGCGACGTATCGCCCGTCGGCACTCATGGCAGGATTTTGGGAGAGATTGTCTCCTTGTACGCCTGTCGCTGATACGCTTGCGCGGGTGACATACGGTCCGCTACCATCTTCCTTTGCATCGTTGATAGCGATGCTCATCACCGATTCGAGGGATCGGTTGTTGGGGTCGGTAACGCGGATGCGTACCGTGTAAGTGGGCTTGGTCTCGTAATCGAAGATACGATTGGAGACCAAGCGGTTGTCAACGATGGAGAAGGCATCGTTGTCGTCACTTCCTGCTCCGGGGATCAAGCTGTAGGTGTATTCCCAGCTTGGGCGCAGTTCGTAACCGGTAGCCGCCAGGAATCCGACGACGGTTCCTGATGCGGAGAGTTCGGCGATTGAGTTGTTGGTCAGGGTGATCGATTTCGGTCCGAGTTCTTCGGGAGCGAGGGAGTTTGCGATGAGCTTCGCGGTGTTTCCGAATTCGGAGGAAGGATCAGCGGCGATGGCAGTGATACGTTCGCCTACGCTTGGGTTGTTTTGTAACGAAGTTAGCGGGAGAACAAATCGGAATCGGTTGGTGGAATCGGATCCGACGTTGGTGCCACCGACGGTGGAGGAATCGTAGGATCCGGCGGAGGTGTCTTGATCTTGCATTCCCCCTTCGAAGACGCGAGCGATGAATGACTTTCCTTGTCCGAGTCCGTTTGCGTAGGGCAGAGATGTGTAGAGATCGAATTCGGTACCTGGGCGTGCGAAGCCTTCGACGATCAGCGATGCATCGGTGCGTCGAGCGGAGGTGATGATGGGTGCGTTGCGTACGGAGTCAGCATCGGTTGGGTCGTTGGGGGTTGGGCCAGCGGTCCCGAGGTCGATAGCGATGGAGGAGTTGTTGAAAAACACGTTATGTCGCAGCGTGTGGATATCGCTTTGGGGGACGTCGATACGGACGCCGACGGAATGGAAAGCGATATAGTTTGCGAACTCAGGATTTGGCCCACCGATTTTGGTAATTTTGGCTTGGTCGGTTACCAGGATTCCCGGTCCTGCGTTGGGGAGTGGGGAGGACCGATCGGCGGTGGTGCCGAGGGTGTTTCCCGAGATAGCGTTTCCGGAAGCGGATGGGCCGGTGATCAGTACGGCGGGACCTAGGAGGCCCGAGATGAGGTTTCCTTCGGAGGTGTCGTTGGATAGGTCGCCATCGGTACCGATGAAGTTATTCGCAGCATTGGAAACAACGACTCCACCGTATCCGCCTAAAGATCTAGTTCCGGTTTCATCGGTACCGATATAGTTGCCTTGGATTCGATTTCCGGTTGCGCTTTCGCCGATGATTTTCAAGGCAGCGGAGTCGGAGGTTGTGTTACCGACGAGTATATTTCGGGCCGATGTGGTTGAGCCACCGATGATTTGGTTCGGTGCGTTCTCGATTTGGATTCCGTGGGAGCCGTTGGGAAGTGCGTTGGTAAATTTTTTACCGCCGGAGCCCATGGCAAAGATGTTCGCGATGTCCGTTTCGGAAAGGGCTTTTGAGTAGATGGTCGGTTCATCGATTTCACCGGTGAAGTAATATGCGTCACCGGGATTCACAGAAGGTGGTCGATGGTAACCAATCGTTATCGGATCTGGTTCGCCATCATTATCGCCCATGTACTGGAAGGAGCTTAACGGTTCTGACCGCACTGGAATTCCATCCACATAGAGCGTCGCTCGTCTGTTTTCGATGTCTCTGACCATTGCTAAATGATGGTAGTTTCCATCAGCAATCATGTTTGCATCAATGAGCACTTGGGTTGTTTGAAAGCTATCTCTCAAGGTGACATATGCTTTTCCATTGGTCGTTCCAAGGGTCCATTCGGAATTAGCACCACCACTCGGACAATAACCGCCGCATTCGTAATTTTCTATGATTACTGAATTCGCAAGCGATGAAGTTTTCACCCATAGCTCGACAGAAAACGAGTTGTATCCAGGGACTAGCGATGCAGCGTACGGAATCAATAGGGCTTGTGCACCGTTGAATTGGAAGGCTTGTCCGACCTTTCCGGGGGTGTAGGCTCCATCGTAATAGTAGCCATTGTTTTGGTTGTAGTAATCGTTGATATTGTCTTCGGCTTGGTACCAGCTGACGGCTCCATCGGGGATGAAGCGTTCATCGATTCCGATTCGATTTCCTAGGACTTTATTGCCGGAGGTATTGGAGTCACGGAAGGTGATGCCGTTGAAGGTATTTCCCGAGATGAGATTTCCTTCGAGTGGATCGCTTGAGCCATCGGCGTTGGTACCGATGGTATTGTTGGAAGCGCCGGCGAGGACACCGATACCGTTTCCGTTGGGCAGGGGTGTGAAGCGGTTGATTGCGGTGCCGATGAGGTTGCCGGCGATTCGGTTTTCTGACGTGCCTGCGTTTTCAAGTTTGATTCCCCAGTCGGTATTACCAGAGATGAGGTTACTTTCGATGGCATCATGGATGCCGTCGCCGTTGGTGCCGATGACGTTATTTTTTGCGCCGCTAGTGATATTGACTCCGATGATATTCGGGATGGCGAAGTTGCCGGTTGGATTGGTACCGATGAAGTTTCCTCGGAAGTGGTTTCCGACGGCAGCGGCATCGACGATGCTGATTCCTTCAGATCGGTTTCCGGAGATGACGTTGCGTTCGGTGGTATCGGCGAGTGAGTCGCTATTGGTGCCGATGATGTTGTCGGTTGCTTGTTCGAGGCGTACGCCCCAGGTGTTTCCGAGGGGAGCGGTTCCAGTGCTATCGATTCCGATCCAGTTACCGGCAACACGGTTTTTGGTAGTACCGCTGGAGAGATAGATCCCGTGGTTGGTGTTGCCTGAGACGAGGTTGCGTTCGAGGGCATCGGAGATGCCGTCGCCATTGGTCCCGACGATAGTCTCTTGGGAATTACCCATGAGCATGACTCCAAATCCGTTAGGGATCGCAGCGAGTCCTAGTACATTTGTCCCGATTTGGTTGCCAGCGATTCGGTTCGTTTTGGTCGCTTCGCCGTTGACGTAAATCCCCGCGTTGTTGTTTCCGGATATTAGGTTTCCTTCGTTGGTTTCGCCGGGGCTTTGATCTCCATTAACACCCACAATGATGTTTTCGGCACCTTCTCCGATGTAGATCCCTGAATTAGCATTGGGAACGGGGTTGAGGCCACTGGCATCGGTACCGATATAGTTTCCGGCAACCGTATTGTTGTCCGTGGTGATAACGACGCCGGCGTTATTGCTTCCTGAAATGACGTTGCGTTCGAGATGATCATTGAACCCATCGCCGTTGGTTCCGATGCGAGTGTTGGTCGATCCGTTATCCAGTAGAACGTTGACCCAATTGGTTTTGTTGAGGCGTTTGGTACCGGTTGCATCGAGTCCGATGAGGTTGCCGGCGACGACATTGTTGGTGGTTCCCGCACCTCGAATTACAACTCCGGCCTCGGAATTTCCAGAGATGACATTGCCTTCGAGTGCATCTCCGACCCCATCCCCGTTGGTGCCGATGATATTATTGGAGGCTTGCGTCCAGATAGCGACAGCGTAGCGATTCGGGAGGCCTTCGAGTCCGCTAGCTTTAGTACCTATGTAGTTCCCCGCGATATGCGTAAATTGAACTCCCGCACCGTCGAGGATGATTCCCCATTCGGTGTTTCCCGAGATGACATTCCCGCTGTTGGCGGTGGTGCCGTCGGTACCGATGATGGAGTTTTGTTCTCCTTCGAAGAAGTATATCCCGGTTCTGTTTGGGATAGGGAGCGTACCTGTGGCGTTGGTGCCGATGTAGTTGCCGGCGATGGTAGTATTTTGTGCTCGGCTAGCGATCCCGTTACCGAGGGAGCCGGAGATGACATTGCGTTCGAGTTG
>Ga0214163_1000503_pt1 | contig 18037 bp, 15 predicted proteins | sample LakMenepilimnion_2_FD_153001 | JGI IMG/M metagenome (GOLD analysis project Ga0214163, IMG submission 153001) | Freshwater microbial communities from Lake Mendota, WI - Practice 15JUN2010 epilimnion v4 | ecosystem: Environmental > Aquatic > Freshwater > Lake > Epilimnion/Euphotic zone | place... | reverse complement strand
TCTCTACAGAACAGGCGATGGTCTTATTCATCTCGCCCAATACATGGATCTTCTGGTTGTACATGCCCACGCCCTGCATCATACCGTCCACAACCTCCGCAACCTCTGCAGCAAGGCCCGGGAGCTTCAATCGTTTATGCGCCACCGTTAGTCCGAACTCACTCTCCATCAGTTGCTCAATGGTATCAATGATCTGATTCATGGTATAGGGCTTCTCATCAGCGATCCAGTACACTTCACCTGCAGCCTGCGGTTGAAAAGCCGCCAACAAAAGCCCTTGGGATAAATTATCCAGGTAAGCCATGGAACGCAGGTTCTCACCATCGCCAACAATCGGTCCCTTCCCTTCTTTGATCATGGTGAAAAACAGGATCTGCCGGTCCGGTTGGTCTGGTCCGTAAAACCAGGGTGCGCGGATCACCGAAGTTTCTATCTTTCCTTCCTTCGTGAACTGCTGCACAATCTGCTCCATCTCCATCTTTGATTTACCGTAGTTCATGTAAGGATGAAAAGGGCTGCTTTCATCAAACACATGGTCCTTGAAAGGATTGCAACCGATGGGTGAATTGGAACTCATGATCACGGCGCGTTTGAGGCCATGCTTCACCGATGCTTCAAGGATGTTTTTTGTGCCATCACGATTGATGCTGAAAAACTCACTCACCTTTGACGGATGTATGATGCCCGCGATGTGGATCATCACCGCACCTTCAGCGCCTTCGGTGAAACGTTCACAATCCAATGGATTCCGAACATCGCCATACACACAACTCACACGTGGGGAGAGCGCCGTCAGTGCTTTCTCATCCTGCCCCGGAAGAAGCAGGCAGCGCACGCGCGTCTGGTCAGTGATGTATACATCGAGGATGGGATTACCATGGCTCTTTTCAAGAATGATCCGCAGCAATCGGCGTCCAAGCCATCCCTGCGCTCCGGTAAGTAAAATGACTGGCTTATTCACGATGTGTGTTTAATAAAGTGGTTGATATTTCTCAGGGCAAAGGCCATAATGGATCCCTGCGGATTCACGCCCAGTGCTGTTGGCAAAAGGCTTGCATCATTGATATATACGCCATCAAAGCCATGAAGCTTTCCGTAAGAATCTGTTGCACAAACATTCCTGTTCTCGCCCATCGGGCAGGAGGAGAACAGGTGTATAGTCATCAGGTTGGAAGTTGCAGGGGGAATAGACGCGGGCAGTTTATCTACATCTTCCAAAGAGTGAAGCGGTGAAGATCCAGCAATACTCGTAAACAAGGTTTTTGCGCCGGCTGCAAACAAAAGGGTGCAGAGATTTTTCAATCCCTCAGCAAGGTTTTGCTTTTCATGCTCAGTAATTTCATACTGCACCAACGGGTCTTTATACACTGGTAATGCTTTCACACCGCCCTTTCCTGCTGCATTGGTCATGGCATAATAGATGGCCATATGTTTCCATTGCGTGTTTACGATTTCCGCAGAAGCAGGATGATCTGTCATGGCCATCGCAAGGTATGGTGGTGTACTGATAGAACATCCGAAACTATAACGCGGTGAAAACTCTTTCACCTGATGCACTGGCACTCCCATCCCTTCTTTATTGACTTCTTCATTGAACAGAGCCGTAACCTTGATGGTAGGGTGCAGCAAAAAACGCTCACCAATATGCTTACCCAATCCGCTCTTGCGAAGGATCTGCGATGTGTGCACCGCCCCCGCACATACGAAACAATGTTTGCAGGTCAGTTCAAAACGCTGGCCCTGGTGTTCGCAATGGATCACCTGCAGCCCGTCTAACTGAACGATCTTCAGGACACGCGTCTGTGCCATAAGCCTGCCACCAGCCTTCATCATGCGGGGCAAATAGGTTTGCGTCATGCTCATCTTTACCCCTTCTGCCTGCCCTTCAGCATCCATTTTGCCAGAATAGGAAAACCAACGCGGTACTTGCTGCTGGCTCCAGCCTTTCTTTTCCGCACCTTCTGCAAGTTTGAGTGATGCTTTAGACAAAACGCCTGGGTTATAGGAAATGCAGACATCTTTTTCGCACTGTTTGAAAAATGGTTCCAGGCTTTCCTCATCGGCATCCTTCAGCTGAAAATCACTCCGCCAGGATGCCAGTACATCTTTTGGGGTCCGATGGTAAAGCCCACTGTTCACCTCACTGCCTCCGCCTACACATTTTCCTTCCACGTAATTGATCTTGATCTCGCCAAAAGCAAGTGTAAGGCCGCCATTGCGGTACTTGTGCTTCATCTCTTCGATGGAAAAAGGTTCAATATCATCTAAATCAAAGTATCCACCTTCTTCCAGTACCAATACATCCCTCCCCGCTTCTGCCAGCATGCATCCTGTAATAGCTCCGCCAGGACCAGAGCCGATTACGATGTGGTCAAAATGACGCCGTGACGGTATAGTAGTATATAACTGATCGGAAAATTGAGTTTTGTTGTACATCACTGCCTCGAATAAACGTGAACCGTCACCAGTCCTTCAAAAAACCGGATGAAGGTCTGCATAAATGAAATCTTTGCATGCTTCCATTTCCGGATCACTGCATCCCTTTGTTGTGGCTGCAGGGCATAAAAGGGTTTGCCATGGGTAAAGATAGTGTGCAGCCCATAGAATAGGGTCACCATCCTGAAAGGCAGCCGCAAGTAATCCGGCATTTGGTTCATCTGCTGTAACAGGAACACCGTTTCTGCATCAAAGGTCTGCAGTGGCATTTTGCCCGCCAACGTACCCTTGGATCTTCCCAACTGCCATGCCATCGCCGTTACTGTAGCCCGGATCATAGGGATAAAAAGTTTTATATTGCCAAAAGAACAAAAGAATAACTACTCAGCCAAGTAAAACACTGCAACAACCCATCCATGGACAGAACCATTGCGTTTTTTGATTTTGACGGCACCATCACCACGGATGACACCATGTTTGTTTTCCTGCGATATCTTAAAGGCAATCTGCTATACTACCCTTACCTCCTTACCCTCATACCTGTTTTCATCGCGCTCAAACTTGGCATCCTTTCAAATCACCGCGCCAAGGAGATCATGCTCATCCGCTTCATTGGCGGCATGAAAGAACAAGATCTGATCAATGCCTGCAAGCAGTTTAGCCAAAACATTTTACCGGGGATCATCCGCCCCGCCGCGCTTACCCGCATCCGTGAGCACCAGCAGAAAGGCACCGAAGTAGTGGTTGTTTCCGCCGCCCCTACCTACTGGGTCAGTGAATGGTGCTCCCAACAACAGATCCAGCTCATCGCCACAAATCTAGAAGTGAAAGACGGTCTTCTCACGGGTTGCATCGAGGGAAAGAACTGTCATGGCCCGGAAAAAGTGCGTCGGATTCGCGAAGCATTCAACCTTTCCCGATATTTAACCATCTATGCCTATGGTGATACGGAGGGAGATCAACCAATGCTATCTATTGCACATCAGGCACAGTATAAACCGTTTCGTTAGTGTGCGTTCACTTTTCTCCACCAGGCAGCAGGCGTACGACAAAGGATCGTAAAATCAAGCCAGAGGGATCTCTGCTTTGCATACATGAGATCATCCTGTACCCTGTCCCTTAATACATCGCCATCCAAATGAATCTGCCACAAACCCGTGATCCCCGCAGGTGCGTTGAATCGCTCTGCAAATGCATCGTTGGTTAACTGTGAAGCCTCATTCAATGGCAAGGGCCTGTTGCCTACCATCGACATATCTCCTTTCCATACATTGAACAACTGGGGAAGTTCATCCAGGCAGGTTCTGCGCAACCACTGGCCAATTCCGGTAACACTGGACTCATCGCAAGCCTTAAGAAAGGTAGCACCGTGATCCCTGAAAAGACTGACCTGTGAAAGAGAAGTGATTAATCTGGCTGTACCCACTTTTGTGGTCCTGAATCTGTAAAACTTAAAGATGGTATATCCCATTCCGGCCCGGTAGGCATTGTGAAAGATGGGACCCTGAGAGCCCAGCTTAATCAGAATGGCCAGCAAAAGCATGAGTGGTGCCAGCAGAATGATCAGTATACTGGAAATAACGATGTCGGCTACCCGTTTCACCACTGCCTGTAACCAGCCTTTAAGCAAAGTTGCCACTACAACCTCTTTCCTCCCCGATGCCACCTGTCTTTTCACTTGTCCCACAAAATCCATGCGCTCACCGATGGTGAAGATATCCCTGATGGGATGCACAATATCGTCTACCACATGTGTATTGATCATTTCTTCTACCTCGCGTTGCGAAAGATGGGTAGACACGTACAAAACCGGTACCTGGTCAAGGCCCGCACCCTGCAAGAATTGCATGAATTTCTCCAGCTGCAGTTTATGTAAGGGAACATCAATCATAATGCCTCTGAAACGAAACTCGTCCATCAGCAGCTCGCGCAAAAATGACACGCCCTGCTGCAGGTTTACCGCTGTGGCATAGCCATTGCGAAATGATCCGGCCAGGTTGGCTACAAGAGTGATATTATCTCCGATGTAAAGTATGTTCTCCCTCTGTTTGATCAGGGGGTTGCTTTCCTGAATACTCACCAGCCTGTAGGCAGGTATCTTCTGTGCGGTTTCTTGCTTTGTCATCGTTTTCAGTTAGTGGGTCAGATTTTGTGTATCCTGCTGCCGAGAAGTAGTGCATCCACCGTGCCGATCAGTTTCAGCGGATTAAATGGCTTGGAAAAGCAATCCACCGCATTGTACTTCATGACATTGGCCTGCAACATATCTTCCGGCTGAGAGGAGATCACAATCAGCGGTATATCATTATAGAATGGACTCAGGGAGAGATGCCTGATCAGTTCCCAATCGCCCATATCATCCAGTTCGGGAGATCCGATGATAAGATTTGGTTTGGCTTGACGACGCAGATACTGCATGGCAGCAACACCATCCGGAACCGACACCACTTTGTAGTAGCGTTTGAAAATGGTTTGAATGAGGAAGCGTATAGCTTTATTACCGTCAATGACCAGAATTTCTTTTCTCATGCAATGAGATTTTGAAAACCGTTAACATTGGCGGCTTTTCCAGGGTAGTGGAATCAGACGGATTAGGTCATTTCAAAGGAACTGGGAGTATAGATCCGGAAAAATGTAATTCCCCGGATGGTTTGTACAGTAAAGATAGGGTCTGATGTGTAGAATAGCAACACTGTAACCGCTTTCTTCTTCACATTTCCCTTATAATAGTAATTGGCTGAAATCAACGCAGGACGGCCCTTCTGGACTTTTCCCACCTAACCGTTTGGTTACCTGAAAGATAGCGATATAGGCCAGCGATCATCCCAAGGTTCATAAACACAAAATAAAAAGGCAATAAAAAAATTCCGCTGCCTTTTTGCCTTTTCGCAACACTAAATCCAATCCATGCGAACAAATAAAAGAGCACCTGCAACACCAATGTGCTGACATACAAAGGATTGATCTGTTGATTGACCAATAGAATATTAATGATGAAGATCAGCAAGAGTGCAAATGGACAAACCAACCAGCGCATCACCCTATGGGAGAAGAACTGAAAAGACAGCTTGCCATATCGGAACACATTCAACAAGGGATGAAACAACCGAAGGCTTTGAAATGCTCCCGCACCGATCCTGACCCTGCGCTTCCATTCATCGGCAATGGAAAGAGATGGGCCTTCCGTAGCAAACGCCTGGGGCTCATACGCCATACGTTTACCCTGCTGGCAAACCATTAACGACAAATAGAGATCATCCAGTAAAACATCTTGCGGAATGGGCGCAAACAAACTTCTACGGATGGCAAACAACTCACCGGCGGCACCAACCACGGTATGAAAATCACTATCCAGTTGTTTGAGCCATGATTCATACTTCCAGTAAATCCCCTCCGCTTTACCAGGAACCAGGTCATCAGCTACTACTTTTTTCTCGCCGGCTAAACCTCCGATATGGGGGAATTGGAAATGGCCCACCATTTTCAAAAAAGCGTCTGGGTTGATCATGGCATTGGCATCACTGAAGATCAGGATCTCCGTTTCACCTGCCGCCGATACGGCACGATTGATAGCAGATACTTTTCCTTCCCTAAGGGGTTGGTGAAGATGAGTGATTCCCGGTGCATTTGTCGCCTTCGCAACAGTAGCGTCTGTGGAGCCATCCGTGATGATGATGTGTTGCACCAGTTGTGATGGGTATTTGATGGCGGCCGTATTTGCGATCTTTACATCGATCTCCTGTTCCTCATTGTACGCTGCAATGATGTGCGTAATCCTGGGCAAAGTGGAAGGTGCGGCAGGCCAGCTTCTTTGTTTCCGAAATATCCAGAGCAAAGCCGCATAACCCAGATAGGTATACAGCACGCAGCACACCAGGAACCAGAAAATCCACATCAACGGCATGCATAAAAATAGCTAATAGCTAGTAGCTAATAGCTATTTTTATGAATGATTCCCCTTGCAGAAAGAATGCGGCCAACCACCCTGGCAGAATTGGCCGGCCAGGAACACCTGACGGGCGAGCACAGTGTTTTGCGTAATGCCATCGCACAACAGACCATCCCATCCATGATCCTTTGGGGGCCGCCTGGTACAGGAAAAACAACTATAGCGAATATCATAGCCCATACCCTGCGTCAGGATTTTTACACCTTGAGCGCCATCAGCGCTGGTGTGAAAGATGTGCGTGAAGTGATTGAGCAGGCTAAAAGTAAAGACAAGGTTGTTTTATTTATCGATGAGATTCATCGTTTTTCAAAGAGCCAGCAGGATGCTTTGCTGGGTGCCGTAGAAAAGGGCATCGTCACCCTTATTGGCGCCACCACCGAAAATCCGTCTTTTGAAGTCAACAGCGCCCTTCTATCCAGATGCCAGGTGTATGTGCTGAAACCACTGACGGCAGCGGACCTGATCCGGCTCCTGCAGCACGCCATTGCGCAGGACTCAATGCTGAAGGATCGCACCGTTGAACTCACCGAAACAGATGCCCTGATCAGGCTTTCAGGTGGGGACGCCAGAAAGCTGCTTAACCTTTTTGAACTGGTGGTGCAAAGCCAACCGGCAGGACCAATACAGATCACTGATAAGCTGGTGCTGGATGTGGCGCAGACCAGGATCGCGATGTACGACAAAGGCGGGGAACAACATTATGATATCATCTCGGCATTCATTAAATCCATCAGAGGCTCAGACCCCAATGGTGCGGTTTATTGGCTGGCGCGCATGATTGAAGGTGGCGAAGATATCAAGTTCATCGCAAGGCGGATGGTGATCCTGGCCAGCGAAGACATCGGTAACGCCAATCCAACGGCTATCGTGATGGCCAATGCCTGTTTTGAAGCCGTCAATAAAATTGGCTATCCGGAAGGACGCATTATCCTTTCACAATGTGCTACTTATCTAGCCTCTTCGCCAAAAAGCAACGCATCCTACCTGGCCATTGATGAAGCTATGGCCGCAGTAAGACAACAGGGCGATCTTCCTGTGCCGCTTCATTTGAGAAACGCACCCACCAAACTCATGAAAGAATTGGGCTATAAAGCTGGTTATCAATATTCCCATGATTTCGAAAAAAACTTCTCCTCACAAGAATACCTGCCGGATGAACTCAGGGGCAATGCTTTTTATCGGCCTGGCAAAAACGCGAGAGAAGAAGAGTTACGGAAATTTTTGAAGGAGCGATGGAAGGAGAAATACGGATATTAGCAATTAACAATTGGCAATTTGCAATTAGATAAGTTTATGGAATTTAGAATTAAGTCATTTGACGCACTCACACCCAACGAGTTATATCAAATCCTTACACTGCGTAGCGAAGTTTTTGTAGTGGAACAGCAGTGTGTGTTTCTCGATATGGACCAAAAAGACCAGAAAAGTGAGCACCTTATGTTCTGGGATGAAAAAAATCTTGTGGCATATTGCAGAATTCTTCCTGGCGGTGTTTCCTATACAGAACCCTCCATTGGCCGGGTGGTCAGCTCACCAAGATACCGTAAAACCGGTGCCGGAAGGCTGCTCATGCAGCAGGCGATTGAAATAGCAAGACAACGGTATGGTAATCAAGCTATTCGAATCGGCGCACAATTATACCTGAAAAAATTCTACGCATCACTCGGCTTTGAGGCTCAAGGAGATATATATCTTGAAGATGGAATAGAGCATGTTGAGATGATACTTTTATGAGATCAGATTCATAAGGAAGAAGATAAAGGGAGAGGTGTGAAGTGAACTTCATACTTCTAACTTTATCTTCTCCCTCTCACAACTTCTTTTGCTAAAAAATTCACGATCATCAAAATATAAACAACACACCGGGCGTTATTTCAGGGTCCAATACTTTGATAAAACGCAAATCCGGTATCATGAAAAAAGGTTTACACCAGAGCATTTTGAAGGGGCTTACAGCACTTGTACTCATTGTATCAATGAGTTACAACGTAAAAGCCCAGATGCAATATGAGATCGGCCTCAACGTTGGTCCATCAAACTTCCTTGGAGACCTCGGTGGTCAACAGGGCAGGGGCCAAACCTTCCTGAAAGACAACAACTGGGAAATGTACAGGCTGATGAAAGGTCTCACGTTCACCGTGGTACCAAATGAATACGTCAACTTCAGGTTCGCCGTGAACTTCGGCAGGCTTGAGGGCGCAGACAGTTTGATTGATGGGAAAGGTGGTCTTGAAGAAGCCAGGTACTACCGCAACCAACATTTCAAATCTAAATTGTTTGAAGCTTACGCAGCTGCTGAAATTTTTCCATTGGTGGTGCTGGAAGAAGATCCAGATGATCTGATGTTCAAGTTTCGTCCATACGCACTCCTTGGTGTTGGTGTGTTCAGGTACAATCCCCAGGGTCAGTACTTCAATCCTAACGGCGAAGCACAGTGGGTGGATTTAAAGCCGCTCCGCACAGAAGGCCAGGGAATGGCAGACTACCCGAATAGGAAAGAATATTCACTCACACAGATCAATGTACCGTATGGTATCGGTATCAAATACTACTTCAACGATAGGTTCAACCTTGCATTTGAAGTGGTAAACCGCCTCACCTTTACAGACTACATTGATGATGTAAGTACTACTTACATTTCAAATACATCGATCTACAACCATTTTGGAAATACACCCGAAGCAGACATGTCTGTTCAAATGGCAAACAAATCAGTACTGCTGAATGGTGGCCTCAACAGGCCTGGCTATAATGCAGGTGATAAAAGAGGTACCGCTTCCAACAATGACGCATATTATGCCACTACCTTCAAACTCGCTTACCGTTTTGGTAATGATGGACTGGGCAGGTATGTGAACCAAACAAGATGTCCTGTGATCAGGTTCTGATCTTCAGCATATTATTGTTAATCCGTCCCCATATGAAAACAAATCAAGGTTGGCTGATTGACACTTCAACCTAACTTACGAGGGCCCTTTCCAGGGCCCTTTCTCATTGAAGGCATTAGGGCATTGGGCATTGGGCACTACTTTAAGCGCAGGTTGTCTACCTGCGCAATGCCTGATGCCGATTGCCTTTATGCCTCGCGAAGCGTCAATTGCCGCACTACCGAATTGCCACATTAAAGAAATTGCTTCGCAATATCTGACCAGTCATTCACCCTCACATATTCCGTCACATCCACATTATGAAATGACGTATACAAATACTTCTTTCCGCTAAAGTGCTTGAGATTGCGCACATGATCATCAATCATATGATCACCATTGATCATTCGCTTATCCCCGCACAATACCAGCTGGCGCCAATTGAGAAAAGGATAGTGTTCCAGCAACCACTCCAGTTTGTCCTTTAAGGAGTTCGGAAACTCCATCGCTGCAGAGACAATAAACACTTCATACCGCTCATTCATCTCTCGCAATACTTCCTGGCTTCCATCCATCAATGGAACATCACGGAAAAATCCTGGCCCATGTAACCTCTCGCGGATCATGGTTCTATGCTCCTCAGGAAATCCAACCAACCAAGAACCATCTCTCATGACGGAATAGTTCACTTTCACACCATATACTCCTTCATACCAACCCACCATCTTCCCCATCGTATCCGCCATCACTTCGTCCATGTCAATGATCACGCGTTCTTTCATTGCAATTCTGGTTTTAGAAATTGTCCGGTATGACTGCCTTTCACCTTCACCAAGTCCTCCGGTGTACCCTGAAATAGAATTTTACCACCCCCATCTCCACCCTCAGGCCCCAGATCAATAACATGATCCGCCACTTTGATCACATCCATGTTATGTTCAATAACCAACACGGTGTTACCGCGGTCCACCAGCTTATTCAACACATCCAGCAACAACTTAATATCCTGGAAATGCAGACCCGTAGTGGGCTCATCAAGGATGTAAAAAGTCTTGCCCGTATCTTTCTTGCCGAGTTCGGTTGAAAGTTTAACACGCTGCGCCTCACCGCCACTCAATGTTACGGCTGATTGACCAAGGGTGATATAGCCGAGGCCCACATCTTGTAACACTTTTATTTTCCGATACAGATATGGCACATTCGTGAAGAACTCCACAGCCTCGTCCACAGACATCTCCAGCACATCACTGATAGACTTGCCTTTGTACCGGATCTCCAGTGTTTCCCGATTATATCTTTTGCCATTGCATTTCTCGCAAGGCACATACACATCCGGCAAAAAATTCATCTCGATCACGCGCATACCTCCGCCTTCGCACACATCACACCGTCCCGTTTTCACGTTGAATGAAAAGCGGCCCGCATTGTAGCCTCGGATCTTCGCCTCAGGCACGGCTGCGTACAACTGCCTGATCTCCGTAAAAAATCCGCAGTACGTAGAAGGGTTGGAACGAGGTGTTCTGCCGATGGGCGACTGATCTATCTCAATCACTTTGTCTATATGCTCTAATCCTGCGACACTGGCATAAGGCATCGGCTCACCCTTGCTGTTGTAACAATGTTTGCTGAGAATGGGATACAAGGTCTCGTTGATCAGCGTGGATTTTCCACTCCCACTCACACCACTCACTACCGTAAAGGTTCCCAAGGGAATTGTAAGATCAACTTTCTTCAAATTATTCCCCGTAGCACCTTTCAACAAAAGGCTCTGGCCCCTGCCTTTCCTCCTACTCCCCACTCCCTCAATCCTCTTCAAACCGGTAAGATATTGCCCTGTTTCAGACCCCGAATTGGCTACATCCTCAGGCGTTCCCTGCACCACTACCCTGCCACCATGTTTTCCGGCCTTCGGCCCGATGTCAACCAGATGATCCGCGGCAAGCATGATATCTTTGTCGTGCTCCACTACCAAAACAGAATTACCGATGTCACGCAGGTTCTGCAAAGCATGGATCAAACGTTGGTTATCCCGTTGATGTAATCCAATGGATGGCTCATCTAAAATATAGGTGATGCCTTGAAGCTGCGAGCCAATTTGCGTAGCTAACCTGATTCGCTGCGATTCACCGCCACTTAATGTCCGGGTGGCCCTGCCTAGTGTGAGGTAATTCAATCCAACGTCAAGTAGAAACTGTAGTCGCTCTCGGATCTCCTTAAGAATATCTTTGGCAATCACCTTTTGCTTACTGCCCATCCGTTTTTCAATATCGCTGAACTGCTTTGATAATTTTTCGAGGTTGAGGGCACTCATCTCGGAGATGTTCATGTCATCAACCTTGAACCAGAGGCTTTCTTTTTTCAAGCGCGCACCCTGGCAGGATGGACAGTTCTTCAATGTCATGAAGCTCTCTGCCCACTCGCGGATATTGTCTGTCTGGCTCCCAAGAAACCATCGCTTCACCATATTCACCACACCTTCATAGTCTTCCGGTGCAGGAGCGTTTTCATCGAATTCCATCTCTGCCGCCGCATCTGCATCCTCGTTGCCAAACAAGACCAGATTGAGTGCTTTAGGTGATAATTTTTTAATCGGATCCTTCAGGCTGAACTTATTTTTCTTTGCGAGTTGCTCTACTTGCTTGAACACCCAGGCATCACGCGCCTCACCCAAGGGTGCAATGCCCCCTTCAGCAATACTCAACTCACGATCAGGGATAACCGAATTCATATCAATTTGGTATACCTGGCCAATCCCTTTACAAACCGGGCATGCCCCATATGGCGAGTTGAAAGAAAAACTATTGGGCGATGGCTCTTCGTAAGACAGCCCCGTGTCTTCACACATCAACTGCTTACTGTAGGTAGCGGTCTTTCCGGCATCGTCCTCCCCTACATGTACAAACATCAGGTCCTTCCCCATTTTCAACGCCTTCTGCACACTCTGGCTCAAGCGCGTCCTGAACTCCGCTTCCACCTTCAACCTGTCCACTACAACCTCAATGTCATGTACTTTGTATCGATCAACCTGCATCTTGGCCACGAGGTCACGGATCTCCCCATCCACCCGCACTTTCAGGAATCCCTTCTTCCGTATGTCTTCAAACAACTCCCGATAATGTCCTTTACGGCCCCTGACAATCGGCGCGAGCACAGACAGCTTTTGTCCCTTGAACTTCTTGAAAATGTTATCGAGAATCTCTTCCTCAGAGAACCGCGTCATCTTCTTTCCTGTGTTGTAAGAATAGGCCTCACCGGCACGGGCGTAAAGCAATCGGAGAAAATCGTAGATCTCGGTAACGGTACCCACGGTAGAGCGGGGATTCTTATTGGTGGTTTTTTGTTCGATGGATATCACTGGCGACAAGCCTGTGATCTGATCAACGTCTGGCCGCTCCATATCCCCGATGAACTGCCGTGCATAGGCCCCAAAAGTCTCCATGTAACGGCGCTGCCCCTCGGCATAAATCGTATCAAAAGCCAGCGAACTTTTCCCGCTTCCACTGATCCCCGTGATCACCACCAGCTGGTTCTTGGGAATGGAAATATCAATATCCTTCAGGTTGTGCACCCGCGCACCGAGGACCTCTATGAACTCACTCATAACGTAAAATTAGCTAATAGCTAGTAGCTAGTAGCTAATATTAGCTAATAGCTAGTAGCTAGTAGCTATTTTGAGGAGGCAGGGATCAATTTTTGGGGAATTTCTGCTAGCGGCATATATTTGTCCTCCAGTTCTTTATTTACTTATCCAGAAAGGCTGAGGGATATGGCCCTTTGACGCCTTGACAACCTGTCGCATGATAAGGTGTCACCGCCATCTCAACAATTGTTGGGAACGATAAGCAAGTTCAATTTCTACATTGAATTTTCCTTCGCACTTCTGGTTAAACAATTTGGGACCCGTTAACTACCAATTACCAATATCTATTGCTAATTGCCAATTGTAAATTGCCAATTGTTAATTGTTAAATAATATAATCATGAGCACACTACATTTTGAAACATTGCAACTCCACGCCGGCCAGGAGATTGACCCTACTACTAAGTCGAGGGCAGTGCCGATTTATCAAACTACGTCTTATGGATTCGACAATTCCGCACATGCGGCGGATCTGTTTGGACTCAGAGCCTTCGGAAACATTTACACCCGGATCATGAACCCAACCACCGATGTGTTCGAGAAGCGCATCGCAGCATTGGAAGGCGGTGTAGCCGCGTTGGCAGTTGGTTCTGGACAGGCCGCACAGTTCATTGCATTGAATAACATTTTACAGGCTGGCGACAACTTTATCTCCACTTCATTCCTGTATGGTGGTACTTACAACCAATTCAAAGTGGCTTTCAAACGCCTCGGCATCGAGGCCCGCTTTGGCAATGGCGACGATGTAGAAAGTTTTGTGCCACTCATCGATAAAAATACAAAGGCGATCTACCTGGAGACCATTGGTAATCCAAGGTTGAACATCCCCGACTTCCAAAAATTTGTGGCGCTTGCAAAAGAGTATGACCTTCCATTGATCGTAGACAATACTTTTGGTGCCGGCGGATACCTCGTAAGGCCATTGGAACTCGGCGCCAACATTGTAGTAGAATCCGCTACCAAGTGGATCGGCGGACATGGTACATCCATCGGCGGTGTGATCGTAGACGGTGGAAATTATAACTGGGGCAATGGAAAATTCCCGCAGTTCACGGAGCCCTCAGAAGGCTACCACGGGCTGAAATTCTGGGATATTTTTGGCGAAGGCAATCCACTCGGTTTGCCCAATATCGCCTTCATCATCCGCGCGCGGGTAGAAGGGCTGCGCGATTTTGGTTCAGCTATCAGCCCATTCAATTCATTCCTGCTCATCCAGGGTTTGGAAACATTATCATTACGTGTACAACGCCATGTTGAAAATGCTTTATCACTGGCGAAATGGCTGGAGAGTCATCCGCAGGTGAACTATGTATGGTATCCCGGACTCGAAAGCAGCCCATACCATGTCAACGCGAAAAAATACCTGAACGGTGCTGGTGGCGGTGTGCTTCAGTTTGGCGTGAAAGGTGGCAAAGAGACGGCAGCGAAATTCATTAATGAACTGAAGCTGGCTTCACACCTCGCAAATGTGGGCGATGCCAAAACACTGGTGATTCATCCCGCAACCACTACGCATGAGCAACTCGGTGAAGAAGAACAAAAAGCTTCAGGTGTATTGCCAGACATGGTACGTGTGAGTGTGGGCATTGAACACATCGAGGACATCAAGGCAGATTTCGAACAAGCTTTTGTAAAGATCGGCGCAGCGCAACATGTCTAATCGTTTTAAGGTTTTTCAATATAACGGGCCTTTCAAACTGGAATCCGGGGTAAACATCCCCGGATTCCATCTGGCCTATTCCACCCATGGCACCATCAACAAAGACGGTTCCAATGTGGTCTGGATCTTTCATGGCATCACGGCCAACAGTGACCCTGCAGAATGGTGGCCCGGCATGGTGGGCGAGGGCAAACTTTTTGACCCCGCAAAATATTTCATCGTCTGTGTGAACATGCCCGGCTCCTGTTATGGAAGCATCGGACCTTTGTCTGACCATCCGGAGACAGGAAGACCATGGTACCATCATTTTCCGTTCTTTACGCCGCGGGACATCGCGCATGCCTACAGGCATTTGCAGGAAGAACTCGGCATCACCCGGATACATATTGGCATCGGCGCGTCTATGGGCGGACAGATCCTGTTGGAATGGGCAGTAGAAGATCCCGATCTTTTTGAACACATCGTCCCCATTGCTACCAACGCGGTGCACTCCGCATGGGGCCGTGCATTCAATGCGTCGCAGCGGATGTGTATTGAGACCGATGCCAGCTGGCTTCTAGAAGACCCTGCTGCGGGTGCTAAAGGCATGGAAGTGGCGAGGTCCATCGCACTGATCAGTTATCGGCATTATCACACCTATGCGGCAACGCAACAAGACGACAACGAAACCATTGAACATTTTAAAGCGGAGAGTTACCAGCGATACCAGGGCGTGAAACTCTCGCGCAGGTTCAACGCTTTCAGCTACTATGCATTGAGCAAGACCATGGATGCGCACAACCTGGCCAGAGGTCGTGTGAGCCTGGATGCCGCGCTGGGAGCCATTCGTGCGAGGGCCCTGGTCATCGCCGTGGACTCAGACCTGCTCTTCCCCCCGGCGGAGCAAAGATTCCTGGCAGAACATATACCCCATGCAAGGTTTGAGTCCATACATTCTTTGTATGGGCACGATGGGTTCCTGCTGGAAGACGAAAAACTCGGCGAACTCATCACCGCATTCGTAACACCTTTACAACAAACACTGGAAATATCTTTATAATGGACACGCACAAGAAACTCAAGATCGGACTATTTGGATTTGGCGTAGTGGGCGAGGGCCTCTACAAAGTATTGCAACAAACATCATCCCTGAGTGCAGAGATCACGAAGGTCTGTATCAAGGATGCGGGAAAAAAAAGAAATGCACCGGCTTCATTATTTACTACAGACCGCGACGAAATATTGAATGATCCCGAGATCAATGTGGTGGTGGAAGTGATCAATGAGACCGAGCCTGCATTTTACATTGTATCTACAGCATTGAAGAATGGAAAAGATGTGGTGAGTGCCAGTAAAAAAATGCTTGCAGAACATCTGCCAGCGTTATTGCAATTACAAAAAGATACGGGTAAATCACTTCTTTATGAAGCCGCAGCCTGCGCTTCCATTCCGGTGATCCGTAATCTTGAGGAATACTATGATAACGATCTGCTGCACGGTGTAAAAGCCATTGCTAATGGGTCTACCAATTTCATCCTGACGAAAATGTTTGAAGACAAGCTGGGCTTTAAAGAGGCGCTGCTGCTGGCCCAGCAACTAGGATTTGCGGAATCAGATCCAACTTTGGATGTTGACGGATGGGATGCTTTGAACAAATGGACATTACTATTGAACCACGCGTATGGAATTGTTGCCAAGCCTACGGACATCAGTTTCTCAGGTATCCAAAATATTCAATTACAAGATGCCGTGGTAGCCACGGAAAAACATTTCTCCATTAAGCTGGTTGCCCAGGCGCAGAAACTGAAGAGCGGTGGTGTGGCGGCTTTTGTGATCCCGCAGTTTGTGCGTCAGGAAGACCATCTGGCCTTTGTGAAAAATGAATACAACGGCGTGGTGATCGAGAGCGGCTTTGCAGATAAGCAGTTCTTCTATGGTAAGGGCGCAGGCTCCTTCCCTACTGCGTCAGCGGTGCTTTCAGACATTTCCGCACTCCGTTATCAATATCGCTATGAATACAAAAAGCTCTACCACCATACACCTAATGTGCTGAGCAATGATTTTCATTTGAAAGTGTATGTGAGTTTTGACGAGTGGGCTTCTATTCCCAAAGATGATTTCGAATCCATCGAAGAATGGCATGCACATGAAGACGACCGCAAGTATATGATCGGCGTGATTCACTTCTCCAAGCTCCAGGGCGGAGATTGGTGGAAGAAAAAAGGAGTATCACTGATTTTACTTCCTGATCCTGTGGTGGAAGATGTGGATGTGAAGTTGTTGAAGAAGAAGTCTGTGGAACTTGCGATTAAATAAGTGAGAAGATAAAGGGAGAGGTGAGAAGCTTCTCCCTTTCTAATTCTGATTCCTTAAAACTGATACGTTTTCTTTGACATAATCATATAGTATTTCATATTTACATCAAACATGATCCCTTCACGCATCGGCTGGTCGCCGTACTTGCAATTCGCACCACAGGTGCCTACGTTTAAAACTCGGTATACTAAATTCAATCCACCATTTTTCTTATTCTTTGATACCACCACGGCCTCAACCCGGCAATGGTTAGGTGGAACAGAACCATAAGCAGAATAACCATTCAGTGCCGTCCGACGCTCCGCATCGTAGTTAAAGCTCTGTGCAAAAGGTATCCCGATGGTATCACCAATGCTAATCACTTTGAAGACATTTTTGAGTTCGAAATATCGTGCTTTAATAACTTTAGTAATACTATCCAAGACTGGCTTATCAGGTCGAAATTCACGGGTATAACAAACCTCTTTCTTACGAAAGATGCCATTTGCAAATGCCAGCGAATGCAAGTCGGGTATTTTATCAAATTCTTTCCGCCTGAATTTATCCACTTGCCTGGGTGATGCGAAATCAATATGCCAGTTCGGCATCAATACCAACTCCACATAGTCGCAATCAGGTTTTAACGCAATGACTGCTGTTTCAAAACCAACACTTGCAAGCCTTATCACATCAGACGATATATCAATTGAAAACTTCCCGTACTGGTCCGTTCTCCCAAGCTCGATGGTATCATTTTGGAAGATATACACATGAGACAGCGACTCTAACTCATGAGAGATTATACGGCCTTGAATAGTTCTTTTTTGTGCAGAAACAATCAGACTATTGAATACAAATACAGCCAATAGTATGTAAAATTTTCTCATAGATAGCAGGTATAAGACACGTAATGAGGATAAAAAATAACAAAAATCATGATCAATCTTCATCAACCCTGATAAAACGAATAATACCATCTTCTGCATTCATAAACAGCGTGTCACCATTTATACGCACTCTAGCCCTATACAGAATATCGTCATATTGAATAAAGATGGAATCTTCTTTTGTAGTGTAGTAGTAGGCGGTAAAACGTTCAGGAAAGAAGATCGAGTCCTTGTCAATGGGAATATTCATCTTTTCATTATTCTCAGTTAACCACAATCCGAGCAACTGCCGCACTACTTCGGCATTGGCAGGTATATTTTTGC
>Ga0214163_1000502_pt1 | contig 18052 bp, 19 predicted proteins | sample LakMenepilimnion_2_FD_153001 | JGI IMG/M metagenome (GOLD analysis project Ga0214163, IMG submission 153001) | Freshwater microbial communities from Lake Mendota, WI - Practice 15JUN2010 epilimnion v4 | ecosystem: Environmental > Aquatic > Freshwater > Lake > Epilimnion/Euphotic zone | place... | reverse complement strand
GAAGTGTGCACCAAGTGACCACCAGATAGCTGAGAAGTGAATTGGCTTCTTGCCCTTTGACTCAAGTGTCTTAAATGCTGCTTCTAGATCTTTCCATGTTGCAATCTTTGTGACATCGATACCTGCAGCCTTGATGACCTTCTTGTTGTAGAGAAGTCCGAAAGCTTCAGCTGTTGATGGAAGACCAACTTGCTTTGTTCCTACTTTTCCTGCTGCAAGAAGTTGTGGTGATGTTAGCTTTGCAAGCTTTGTGTTCTTCAAGTCCATAACCTTGTCAGCCATGTCAGGAATGAACTGAAGGTCGTACATGATTGTTGGAGCATCCTTAGCAGCGTACTTTGGAGCTACGTTCTGAAGGAATGTGAGGCTGCGATCGCCTGGGACTGACTTAAGTGTGTAGCAGTTCTGGCTACGGTTGTAAGCAGATGCTGCTGCAAGGAATTCAGCCTGAATTTCAACCTTAATTGTTCCGAGCATTACTACTTCAGTCTTCTTCTTACATGTTGCAGCTGTTGCTGATGGTGTAGCAACAACGACGACAGATAAAGCAAGTGCTGAAGACAGAGCAAGTGCTCCGAGTTTCATTGACTTCTTCATATGAAGTGTTTCCTTTCGAGGGTTTAACAAGACCACCTAGGCAGGTCTGTTGTGGGTTAAAGGTAAATGCGGGGCTTGCGCAAAGGAAGGCAGGCGAAATAACTCTCTTACAACACTATTTGCAGTTTTTTGCAGTTTGAGCCTGCCTTAGGAGCGAGAGCTAGGCGAGATTGATAACTTCCAGGTTAAGAAGCTCACCCGTACTCGAAACGGTGCTCAGGGCGGTCTCGACGAAGAGAAGGTTGGTGATTGAGACCTTGCCGCCATCGGCGAAGAGTTCAATTGATCCGCGGTCGATATAAATTTCAAAGTCAACAATTTCTTTATCAGTTGTAATTTCTTGGCGATGGAATTTGAGATCTTCATACCAGGTGTTCTTTGCATCCATAAAAATTTTTCCGTCGCTGAGGCCAACTTCAATAAAGCAATCCGCGCTTTCAGAGATTCGAACGTTGCCGCCGCTAGTTGAGAATTTGATTGTTGGTAATTTCTTATTTGGTAGAACTTTCTGCACAAGGCGATCGCCTTCGAGCGATAGCTCGCGTGGAAGAGTCATCGCACTTCTCCAGGGATCAGTAGGAACTTTGCCCGCATAATCCCAATTACTCATCCACCCGAGGAAAATTCTCTTTCCATTTGGTGCATCGTTGAAGGTAACTCCTGCATAGTTATCGCGCCCATAATCTAACCAACGAGTTTCTATATCGTCAGCGATAAATTCCTTGCCGTTCCATTCACCAATAAAGTATTGGGTGCCTGAACCAATTTGATAACCACCAGGGTTGAGTGAAACTATCAAGACCCACTTGTTTCCGAGTTTGAACAAATCTGGGCACTCCCAACAGCCACCTGTTTCTGCAGCTGGACCGAAGTTACTTAAATGGGTCCACTCCTTTAAATTGGGTGACGAATAGAAAGAGATTTGATGTAAATCTGGGAGTGCAATAGTCATCAACCATTGCCCATCAACCCATTGCACCTTCGGGTCGCGAAAATCAGAGGTTTGTAAATCCAATACTGGGTTGCCTTCATACTTAGTAAATGTTCGCCCCTGGTCCAAACTGAAGGCTAAGCACTGTGTTTGGCTACTTTTATCGTTCTTATGTTCTGTATAAATAGCAACCATTGCAGGGTTCTCTTTACTGCCAAAACCTGAAGTGTTTTCATAATCAATGACTGCGCTACCTGAGAAAATACCAACATCATCAGTGCAGGCAATAGCAACGGGAAGCTCTTCCCAGCTATATAAATCACTGCTTACAGCATGCCCCCATGACATATTCCCCCAGATATTTTCCTTCGGGTTATGTTGATAAAAGAGGTGATATTCGCCTTTGTAGTAGAGAAGTCCATTCGGGTCATTCATCCAATTTCGCGTAGGAGTAAAGTGAAACTGCGGACGATATTTCTCGTCTTTTAGCGCGCCGGTTGGATGCGTAATCACGGCGGTTACTTTATCCTCGCTGTTATGGAATTTATTACCAATCTCCTGGATGCCAATTCTGTTGTCACAGCGTTGGGGCTTATCGGTGTCCTCGGCATCATCTTTATGGAGACTGGGTTATTAATTGGTCTCGTATTTCCGGGTGGTGAGGTTGTCTTTCTAGCGGGGATGGCCGCCTCTGGCGCTGGCGCTGACATTTTGGGCGATGCCAAGTTATCTGCCCCATGGTTATTTGCTCTCGCGCCGGTTGCTGCAATCACCGGCGGCGAAGTTGGATATTGGTTCGGTAAGAAGTACGGGGTTAAATTCTTTGATCGCCCTGATACCCGATTCTTCAATCAGAAGATGGTCCGGACTGTAGAGAAGTGGTTGATTAAATATGGCCCCCGTAAAGCTCTGGTCTTTGGACGCTTTGTTCCATTTGTAAGAACACTTCTGAATCCGGTCTGTGGCGTTGTCCAGTTAGATCGCAAGACATTCTCTATATGGAATGCGATTGGTGGAATTATTTGGACACAAGTTGCAATAGGAATTGGCTATTTACTAGGTGATGTACTCAGCACCGCTGCAAATTACTATCTTTACGGAATCGTTGGCGTAATAGTTTTAATCTCCTTGGTTCCTATGTTTATAGAACTCTTCAGAGAGTGGCAATCAAAACGATTTAAGAAGTAGTTAGAGGCCGAGATCTTCTAGCGAATATGCTGCGTAGTACTTATATCCTGCATCAATAATCTTCTGCTTTGCACCACGTTCAACGATAACAGCAACGCCAACAACAATTGCGCCTGCTTCGACTAGCGCATCGACTGCCGTCAATACAGAGCCGCCCGTTGTTGAAGTATCTTCCACAGCTAAGACCTTCTTGCCTTTAACATCTGGTCCTTCGATTCTGCGCTGTAGTCCGTGAGCTTTCTCAGCTTTACGAACAACGAAAGAATCAATTGCCTTACCGTTCTTTGCAGCAACGTGCATCATCGCTGTTGCAACAGGGTCGGCGCCGAGTGTTAAGCCCCCAACTGCTTCGTAATCTAAATCTTTTGTAAGTTCAAGCATTACTTCGCCAACTAGTGGAGCAGCTACATGATCGAGTGTGACGCGGCGAAGATCTACATAGTAATCAGCTTCTTTTCCGGAAGATAAAATCACTTTTCCGTGGACAACAGCCTTATTAACAATCTCACTCTTTAATTGCTCGCGTGCGCTCATGGGGCGACCTTATCTCTACTCTTGCTCTTCTTTGTAAATGATTACATCGTTCTTCTTACGTGTTGGTAGACCTTTTACAGGGTTTTCTTCCAGCAAGGCATCCACTTCAATTCGTAGCTTCGCAACCTCGACAGCCATATTTGCCATCGCTGTTTCGAGCTCGATAATCCGCTTAATTCCTGCATGGTTGATGCCTTCACCAACAAGTCGCTGCACCATTCGCAAAGATGCAATATCGCGGAGCGAGTAACGGCGTTTGCGGCCGACTGTGCGATCTGGTGAGACTAAACCTAAGCGATCATATTGGCGCAGAGTTTGTGGGTGAAGCCCAGAGAGTTCTGCAGCGACAGAGATGACATAGAGCCCTGCATCATCATCTGGATGATCCTCATGTGGCAAGTCTTTTGTCATTGCTTCGCCTTTGTGTTGAACTCTGCGCGAACATCATCATCTGATGTTGCTAGAGCGAAAGCCTTAATGGCTTCCTCTGCCTTGCCTTCAACACGTCGCGGCACTTGAACTTCAATAGTTATAAGTAAGTCACCAGTGATTGCGCCCTTTTTAATGCCGCGACCTTTAACGCGCAATACGCGCCCCGTTGGTGTTCCTGCAGCTAAACGAACAGTGACATCATCACCTGAAAGTGTTGGAACTTTGAGATCTGCACCTAAGGCAGCTTCAGCAAAGGTGACAGGAAGAATTAAAGTTAAATGCTCGCCTTTGCGAGAGAAAATTGGGTGTGGTTTTACATGGAGCTGAATAAATAAATCCCCTGCTCCACCTTCACCTGGTGCACCCTTACCTTTAACGCGAATCTTTGCACCATCATTTACTCCGGCAGGAACTCGTGCAGAAATATTCTGTGGTCCATTGCCATCTGTATTTAATTTCAGATCAAGTGTTGTACCAAAGACAGATTCTTTAAAGGTAATTGTTGATTCGGTTTGTAGATCTGAACCTTTACGTGGGCCGCGTCGTCCGCCGCCGCCTCCAAATAAATTGGCGAAGATATCTTGCGGGTTTCCTCCGCCGAACATATCGGCGAAATCCCCGCCTTGATATTGACCGCCACCGGTTGGTGCTCTGAATCCTCCGCGCTCAAACATTGATCGCGCTTCATCGTATTCAGCGCGCTTCTTTGAATCAGACAAGATGTCGTAAGCCTCAGAGACCGCTTTAAATTTCTCTTCTAGGGCGGTATTTCCTTGATTCTTATCTGGGTGTAGATCACGCGCTAAAGAGCGGTATTTCTTCTTAATTTCATCGGGGGTAGCTTTTTTATCCACACCGAGAACTTTGTAGAAATCCTTCTCGTAAAGGTCTTTAGCGGCCATTGATAATTAGCTCTCTGGATCCGTCACAGCAACTCGCGCAGGGCGCAAGATGCGTTCTTTGTACTTATATCCAGGTTGCAGAATCTTTGACGCAGTCGCAACTGCAACATCGGCAGATGTGTCATGCAATAGCGCTTCATGAATTTGTGGATCGAAAGGTTCGCCTTCGGTTCCATACTTTTCTAATCCGAAACGAGTTGTGATTGCAACAAGCTGATCAGCGACTGCTTTAAAACCACCTGTAAGTTCGTTGTGGTCCGCAGCGCGATCAATATCGTCGAGAGTTGCAAGAAGTTCTGTAAGCACAGCGCCAATAGCGAGTTCATGTGAAACTGCGCGATCGCGTTCTACACGCTTTCGGTAATTTGCATACTCTGCTTGTAGACGTTGTAGATCTGCGGTGAGGGCTGCAACCGGATCAATCTCTTGATCCGGTGCAGCCTCTACTACCACCTCATCTACAACAGAGGTTGTCTCTCCAACAACCTGATCTGTTGCTTCGGTAGACATTAGTTAGTTGTCTCTTCTTCCACGATCTCAGCATCTTCAACATGATCTTCAGCTCCTGCTGATTCACCTGCTGCGGCAGCGCCTGCACTTGCATACATCAGCGCACCGAGTGCTTGTGAGATTGTCGAAACCTTTTCAGTGTTCGACTTGATTGACTCGAAGTTTGCTCCACCAAGAGATGTCTTGAGTTCGGCTAGCGCTTCATCAAGTTCTGTCTTCTTGGTTGCAGCTTCACCTTCGGTGAACTTATCTGCATTCTCGGTAAGGAACTTCTCTGTCTGGTAGACAAGTGAATCTCCAGTGTTTCGGATTTCAGCTTCTTCGCGACGCTGCTTATCTTCATTAGCGTGCTCTTCAGCTTCTGCCATCATGCGATCAATCTCTTCCTTTGAAAGAGCAGAACCACCAGTGATAGTCATACCTTGCTCTTTACCTGTTGCGAGATCCTTTGCAGAAACATGAACGATTCCGTTTGCATCGATATCGAATGTCACTTCGACTTGTGGAACTCCGCGAGGTGCGGGTGCGATACCGGTGAGCTCGAACATGCCTAGCTTCTTGTTATAAGCAGCCATTTCACGCTCACCTTGGTAGGCCTGGATCTGCACTGCTGGCTGATTATCGTCCGCTGTAGTGAAGATTTCACTTCGCTTTGTAGGGATGGTTGTGTTGCGTTCGATGAGTTTTGTCATCACGCCACCCTTAGTTTCGATACCAAGAGATAGCGGAGTTACATCGAGAAGCAATACATCCTTAACTTCACCCTTAAGAACACCAGCCTGGAGTGATGCACCAACTGCAACTACTTCATCAGGGTTTACGCCCTTGTTGGGTTCTTTTCCACCAGTAAGTTCGCGAACAAGATCGACGACTGCTGGCATACGAGTTGATCCACCAACAAGTACTACTGATTGAATGTTTGCAATTGGAATTCCGGCATCCTTAAGGACTGATTGGAATGGCTTCTTGCATCGCTCAAGTAGATCTGCAGTTAGTGATTGGAACTGTGCGCGTGTAATTGTTTCATCTAAGAACAGCGGATTCTTCTCTGCATCAACTGTGATGTAAGGAAGGTTGATAGTTGCTGATTGTGAAGATGAGAGTTCAATCTTCGCCTTTTCAGCAGCTTCACGAATACGCTGCATCGCCATCTTATCTTTTGTGAGATCGATGCCGTTTGCAGAACCGAAAGTCTTAACGAGGTGATCAACAAGTGCTTGATCCCAATCATCTCCACCGAGGTTGTTATCGCCGTTTGTTGCTTTAACTTCTACAACACCGTCGCCGATTTCCAATAGTGAAACGTCGAATGTTCCACCACCAAGGTCGAATACGAGAATAGTTTGTTCTTTATCTGCTTTATCAAGACCGTATGCAAGTGCTGCAGCTGTTGGCTCGTTGATAATTCGGAGAACGTTGAGGCCGGCAATTTCGCCAGCTTCTTTTGTTGCTTGGCGTTGTGCATCGTTGAAGTAAGCAGGAACTGTAATTACTGCATCAGTTACTGTTTCACCGAGATACGCTTCTGCATCGCGTTTTAGTTTTTGTAAAACTCGCGCTGAAATTTCTTGAGCTGTGTACTTCTTACCGTCGATATCCATCGTCCAGTTAGTACCCATGTGACGCTTTACGGAACGGATTGTGCGTTCAACGTTTGTCACTGATTGACGCTTTGCAACTTCACCGACGAGAACTTCGCCATTCTTTGCGAATGCGACGATCGATGGGGTTGTGCGAGCGCCTTCCGCGTTTGCAATAACCGTTGGCTCTCCGCCTTCGAGTACTGAGACGCAGCTATTTGTAGTTCCGAGGTCGATTCCGACTGCTCTAGCCATTTAATGTGCTCCTTCTTGTCCGTTGATGAACCTGAGTCGATTCTAGCCAAAGAGTTGAGTCGGGTCGACTCAGGTTTCATACAGTTGAACAGCCAAGGTCTGAGATTTATTCCTGCGGTTCTGATTGGCCCGCAAAGCTACTCGCTACGCTCACAACCTTTGCTTTTCGCCAATCAAAACCTATGGAATTCCTAGAAGGGCTCGGGTTAACCGTATGTGTCCCTGGGGCCGCGGCCGTTGGAGATTGTGCGAAGTCCACGCTTCCAGCTTGGGGCGGTTGGTCCGATAAATTCAAGGGATTCCACTAGGGCGCCAGGTGCGCTGGCTCGGATCGTTTCAAGTAGAGATACCCCTACGAGATTAAGTTGGGTAGCCCAAGCTGTTGATGAGCATTGCACCAAGAGACGGCCATCGAGCATTGAAAGTGGTGTTGTGTGTTGGGCGATCTCTGGGCCGACAACCTGGGGCCAGGTGGCAAATAAGGTTCCTTCAGCGAGGCCTGAATTCCAATCGCGTTCCTCAATCAAGTTGTTTAAAACATTTGAGATCAGGGTTGGGTCGCCTGGAGTTTGGGTGCGTTCTTCAACTATTTTTTTCTTTTTTGTAAATCCGGTTTTGTAGCTGCGGAACAAGTCGAGTGCCAGGTCGCGCTTCTTTGGCTCTTCACTCATTGCGTCACAACTCCTGGACTGACATAAAACTTGGTCGATAGTAACTCTGCAGGTAGATCGCTTTCAACAGCTGCAGTAATAAAAGTTTGTTCAGCCATCTTTGTGACCGAAGTTAGTTGCAGGCGGCGAGCAGTGTCGAGCTCTGCGAAGATATCGTCGAGGATTAAGACTGGCTCCGCGCCGTTGGATTTAAGTAAGTTATATGAGCCGATACGAAGTGAGATAGCCATCGACCAAGATTCGCCATGGCTGGCATAACCTTTCGCGGGAAAATCTCCAAGTTGTAGATGTAGATCGTCACGGTGCGGCCCGATAAGTGATACACCACGTTCTTGTTCTTGTCGGGCAACTTCTAGTTGGCGCTCAATTAAAACTTGTTGGTTATGTTCGATATCTGCGGTTAAGTTTTCGGTGGAAGATTTATAAGAGATAGATGCGCTCTTTACCTCATTGAGGTTTGCATAATTCGCCGCAACATAAGGGTTGAGGTCATCGACTAACTTGATGCGTTCTGCGGTGAGCTGTGATCCGTATGTAATGAGCTGCTCTGTCCAAGGAATGATTGCATTCTCAGGTGCGCGGGTTTTCAACAATGTATTTCTTTGTTTAACAACGCGTTCATAATCAGAGATGACTCCAGCAAGGCGTGGAGATTGGGTGATTAACAACTTATCCATAAAGTCGCGGCGATGGGTTGGTTCACCCCGGACAAGATCTAAATCTTCTGGCGAGAAGTAAATGATTTGCAGCGCGCCTAATATTTCGCGTTGCGATTTAACAGGGTTCCCATTAATTCGTGCGCGGTTTGCTTTACTGGTGTTAATTTCAAGATCAACCTGTAACCGTCTGCCATCGCTCTCGATTTCTGCGCGGATAATTGCTTGTTCGCTGCCGAGAGATAGCAGTGGTTGATTATTGGAGACGCGATGTGAAGATAGGTAAGCGAGGTAGATCAAGCTCTCGGCGATATTTGTTTTGCCACTGCCATTATTTCCAATGAAGGTAATTGGGCCTGCGGGCAGCTCAAGTTCAAGAGTTTTATAGGAACGAAAATCGGTGAGCGCTAGGCGCGTTACACGCATGGTTGTGGCTAAGAGGCGTAACGCATCGGCATCAACAGGTAGCGGTAGTTATCAATAGATGGACTATTGGGTTCTGCGCGTCCTGTGAGGATTGCCGGCTTATTTGATCCAGTAAATGAAATTTGTACGAATGGTGTGCCGACGGCTTGTAAGCCATCTGCGAGAAATACAGGGTTAAAAGCGATTGAGATTGGGTCGCCATTTAGTAGTACATCGATTGTTTCAGTTGCTTGCGCTTCTTCACCTGCACCAGCTTCGAGTGAAACTCCGCCATCTTTAAATTCAAGGCGTAGTGGAACTGTCTTATCTGTAACAAGTGCGACGCGGCGAACTGAATCTAAGAATGGCGCTACTTCTACAACAGCGGTTGTTGTTGTCTCAGTTGGTAGCAGGTGGCGGTATGGAGGGAATGTTCCATCGAGCATACGAGATGTCATTGTCTTGCCGTCGCCAGAAAACCCTGCGAGGCGATCATTAGAGGTTATTGGCGCAAATGAGAGTGAGACGTTCTTTGTTCCAACTAAAGATTTAGCGGCATCTGCGAGTGTGCGAGCGCGCATGAGTGCTGATGTTGAAACTCCAGGTGTTGCTGGGCTCCAAGAGAATTCACGGACAGCTAAACGGTAGCGATCTGTTGCAGCAAGAGTGATGGTGTCTTCAGTGATTTCAACATGAACGCCAGTGAGGGTTGGTAGTGAATCATCACGGCCTGCGGCGATAGCAACTTGTGCAACTGCTGTTGCAAAGGTGTCGCTTGCAACTGTGCCAGTTGATTCTGGGAGCTCTGGAAGATTTGGGTATTCATTCAGTGAAAGAGTTGGGAGTGTGAACTTTGCAGCACCTGATGTAACAAGTACACGTGTTCCATCTAGCGCGATTGTGATTGGCTTGTTTGGGAGTGAGCGACAGATTTCCGCAAGCAACTTTCCGGGAACAAGAACTGCGCCTTTTTCTAAAATATCTGCTTTAAAGTGAGATTTGCTTGAGGTCTCTAAATCTGATCCAGATAAAACAATATCGTCGCCAGTTGCATCGATTTTGATTCCAAGAAGCTCGGTTTTAATTGGGCGCGTTGAGAGTGACCGGGATACCCAGTTGACTCCATCAGTTAAAGAATTTTGATCAACAGTAAATTTCACGCCGTAGCCCTCGCACTCATCGGATTTAGTAGTAGGTGAACTGTAATTTGTGAACGGTCCGCTTGGAAATGGGATTTATATATATAAAGGTAGTAGTAGTAACCGGAGAGGGAAACTGTGGATAAGAGGTAAAACCGCAGGTCAGAGCCTATATTTAACCAATCACCACTGTGGGAAAGAGGGGTAAATGTGTGGAGAAGAGCTGTATATCTATCGATCACCAGAACCACCCACCCTCTCGCTATTAGTAAAAAGATCTCTTACCCACATATTTAACTGCTCTGTCCACAGTTATCCACACTTTATCCCCACCTTGGGGGTAAAGAGGGTGAAAACGGACATTTTCACCTTTAGCGGCTACGCCTTGGTCTGCTGCTTAATTCTGGTGGTGAGTTCGTTGACCTGGTTATAGATCGAACGGCGCTCAGCCATAAGCTCGCGGATCTTGCGGTCGGCATGCATCACTGTTGTGTGATCGCGGCCGCCGAAAGTTTGACCGATTTTCGGAAGCGAGAGCTCGGTGAGCTCGCGACACAAGTACATCGCGATCTGGCGAGCATTTACCAATGCGCGAGAGCGAGATGTTCCACAGAGGTCATCGAGTGTGAGGCTGAAGTAAGCAGCCGTCTGAGCCATGATTGTTGGCGCGGTTATCTCAGATGTAACGTCGGTAGGAATCAAATCTTTAAGAACGATTTCAGCTAAGCCCATGTCAACTGATTGACGGTTGAGAGATGCAAAAGCGGTGACGCGAATCAAGGCTCCTTCGAGCTCACGGATATTTGTAGAGATTTTACTGGCGATAAATTCCAGAACATCATCAGGAGCATTTAATTTATCTTGCGCGGCTTTCTTGCGCAAGATTGCAATACGTGTTTCAAGTTCTGGTGGTTGAATATCTGTAATCAAACCCCACTCAAAGCGCGAGCGAAGGCGATCTTCAAGAGTTGTTAATTGCTTCGGCGGGCGGTCAGATGAAATAACTATTTGTTTATTAGCGTTATAGAGCGTATTGAAAGTATGGAAGAACTCCTCCTGTGTGCGCTCTTTATTCTCTAAGAATTGAATATCATCGACAAGGAGAATATCTAGATCGCGATATCGACGCTGAAAAGCAGTGGCTTTATCGTCACGAATCGAGTTAATAAAGTCGTTGGTAAATTCTTCAGATGAAACATAACGAACACGAACATTTCCGTAGAGCTCTTTCGCATATGCACCAATTGCGTGTAACAGGTGAGTCTTTCCCAAACCTGATTCGCCATAAATAAAGAGCGGGTTGTAAGCCTTAGCCGGAGCTTCAGCGACGGCAACTGCTGCTGCGTGAGCAAAGCGATTTGATGCGCCGATAACAAAAGTTTCAAAGATGTATCGAGCATTTAATTGTGAAGGCTCATCCGATTTACGGATATCGGAATCTTCGCGACCAGTACCTGGACGTGCAGGAATAACTTCGACTGCAACTTGTGGCGCTGGAAGATCTGCGAGCTCGATCGTCTCATCGACCATCACTGCGATATTGGCTTTTTCGCCGAGCTCTTGGGTGAGAACTTCATTGATGACTACGCGAAGACGGGATTCAAGAACATCTTTGGCGAAGGCATTTGGGGCGGCAACCAGGAGGCTGGTTGCCCCACCCTCTTTCTGTAGAAGACCTAGGGGTTTAGTCATAGCTAAGAAGGCGCGATGTTGAGGTTCTCCAGAGGAGACATGCTCAACTACTCGATCCCAAAGCTGGGAGAGTTCGACGTCTACTGCAGCCATCTAAAACCCCCAGGTCTATCCACAATGTTATCCACAGGTTGTGGTCTAAAGTAGGGGTTGAGCCTCTATTTCGACCGATTTCGACGGATACCTGTGGAGAACCCGCAAAGTAGACCCGATTTGGGAAAATAGCAAGTGGTTATCCACAATTTACCCCCTCATAGGGGGCGATAGTCGAGTTTGACCAGCGGCTATCCACACCCGTACCGTTGCCTCCTTGCTTCCCCCGTATTTCTGACCGCAGTCCACCACATTTACTATTTTGGAGTTCTCATGACAAAGCGCACCTTCCAGCCAAATACGCGTCGCCGCGCCAAGAAGCATGGCTTCCGCGCTCGCATGGCTTCCCGTGCAGGCCGTGCAATTCTCTCTGCTCGCCGCGCTAAGGGCCGTTCAAAGCTCTCTGCGTAAGTCTTAAGAGCGCAACGGATCTTCTCGTGCTCCCAGTTGATGCACGTTTAACCTCAAGCTCAGATTTCGCTCGCGCAACCAAGAGCGGCATTCGAGTTACCTCAGAACACTTTGTCGGATATCTATACATCTCCCCTGTCACAAATGAAGCTACTGCAAAGTGCGGACTCATTATTAGTAAAACTGTTGGTGGATCTGTAAAGCGCCACCGTTTAGCTCGCAAGGTTCGTCATGCTGTTGCTCCACTCATTGCAACCCTGCCTACCGGTTCACTCTTGGTAATTCGCTCGCTGAAGCAGAGCGACGATAAGAGCGTTCAAGATGAAATCTCAGATTTACTCGAGAAGCTAAATGCACGTGCCAAGAAGTTTGAGGCCCGCGCATGAAGATAATCCTCACACCATTTATCAAGCTCTATCAATTTTTCTCAAGTTCAACAGCGCCTCGCTGCAAGTACTACCCATCTTGTTCAACATATGCACTCACAGCAGTAAAGCGCCATGGCGCAAAAGGCGTTGTGATGGCTGCTTGGAGAATTCTCCGCTGCAACCCTTGGTCGCTCGGCGGAGTTGATTATGTAGATGAAGAAATTGACTGCGCTGATGCAGTTAAAGCACGCAAAAATCAGCTAGTAGGAGCTAAATAATGGGCTTTATTCTCGATCCTTTATACAACATTGTTTCCGGCGTAATTGTTGCGATCCATAAGGTCTTAACACCTATCTTCGGTACCGATTCAGGTGTTACATGGACACTCTCAATCATGGGACTTGTTGTACTTATTCGAATCATTTTGATTCCACTTTTTGTGAAGCAGATTAAGAGCCAGCGTGCGCTGACAATTCTGCAGCCGCATATGAAAGAGATTCAGAAGAAGTATAAGGATGATCGTCAGAAGCAATCAGAAGAGATGATGAAGCTCTACAAAGAGCATAAGACAAACCCTCTTGCATCATGTTTCCCAATCCTTGCTCAAGCACCAATCTTCTTCGCACTCTTTACTGTTCTCAACGGAATCGCTGCTAAAACTGATGAGGGCGTACCTGCGCCAATCGCTCGCGGTTTCCTTAAAGGTGAATACCTAGATAGCGCAGCACAAGCAACATTCTTCGGCGCAAAGATTTCACAAAGCTTCCTTGGTTCAGCAGATACAACTGTGCGAATCGTTACAGTTCTCTTAATTATCTTTATGTCTGCAACAACATTTATTACGCAGCGCCAGTTGATGGTTAAGGGCATGCCAAAGATGGATGCGAGCAACAATATGATGTTGCAGCAGCAAAAGATCATGTTGTATTTATTCCCAGTTATCTTTGCAGTCTCAGGTGTTAACTTCCCTGTAGGTGTCTTGATTTACTGGTCGACGACAAACCTCTGGACATGGGGTCAACAGTTTTATGTGATCAAGAGAAACCCAACCCCTGGATCTCCTGCATATGAAGAGTTACAGAAGAAGCGCGCTCAGAAGGCCAAGAGTGATGGCAAGGAGAGCGCAACAGATATTGACCAGAACGAGGAGCAAGCTCCAGAAGTTCAGGGACAACGCCAACAACCAAAGAAGAAAAAGAAGAAGAAGTAATAATTCGGACAATTAGCGTCAATAACGCATTAATAGGACAGAGGGTTAGTAAATGGCAGATGTAAAAGAGAGTGATGCAGTTGAGACTGTAGAAGCGACAGAAGAGAAGGTTGCTAAGGCTCCAAAGAGCCCGGCAAAGCTTGAGGAGGAAGGCGATATTGCGGCCGATTACCTCGAAGGCCTACTTGATATCGCAGATCTCGATGGCGATATCGATATCGATGTGGAAAATGGCCGCGCCGCACTGGCAATCGTCGGTGGCAAGCTCAAGCACCTCGTCGGCGCTGAGGGAGAGGTCCTCGATTCAATCCAGGAGCTCACACGCCTCGCGGTTCAGACAGCGACCGGCGACCGTAGCCGCTTGATGCTCGATATCGATGGATTCCGCGCCGGCCGCCGCAAGGAGCTGACCGCTCTTGCTGAGAAGATGGCTGAGCAGGCGAAGACCACAGGTAGCTCAATCAAGCTCGATCCAATGAACGCCTTTGAGCGCAAAATCATCCACGACACAATCCAGACCCTGGGCCTCACCTCAGAATCTGACGGGGAAGATCCAAACCGCTTCGTCGTAATCTACCCAGCGTAGTTTCACAGAGCCTGTTTCACGTGGAACATTCAGTAGATGCGCTACTCGGCCGCTACTTTCCAGAGCGTCAGGATGAGATTCAGGCCTACACCCACTTCCTTACAACTGCCGGAATTGAGCGGGGCCTTATTGGGCCTCGTGAGGGCGAGCGGATTTGGGATCGCCACATCTTCAACTGCCTGCCTGTAACCCAGCTTCTACCTGAAGGCACCACCCTCTTCGATATCGGATCAGGGGCAGGTCTGCCAGGAATTGTGATTGCCTTAGCCCGCCCAGATATCCAGGTAACCCTCATTGAACCGCTAGAGCGCCGGGTGGAATTCTTGAAGGAGGCCACCGTTGGGCTCAATATTGAGGTTATCCGTGGCCGCGCCCAAGATGTGAAGAAGAGCGCCCACTACGTCACCGCCCGAGCTGTCGCGCCGCTTGAAAAGCTTAAGAAGATGAGCTGGCATATGGTTAAAACTGGGGGAGCCCTCCTCGCGATGAAGGGGGAATCTGCCGCCGCCGAGATGGTGGGGGTAAAAAACGCTGTTCTGCATGAGATTGAACTCGAAGGGATCGGCCTCGGCCGGATCGTTGAGCTCCGTAAACCCCTGTAAATCAATAGGTGGTTAGATATACACATGTCTGGCGATGATTCACGTGAAACAAGTACAAAGGTAGTAGGGGTCCGCCGCCTCAAAGAGGCGATGGCTAAGCCAGCCTCCACCCGAATCTTCACCGTCGCAAACCAGAAGGGTGGGGTCGGTAAGACCACCACAACAGTCAATATTGCAGCAGCTCTATCTATGGGCGGCTTGCGGGTCCTCGTAATCGATTTAGATCCCCAAGGAAATGCCTCAACCGCCCTAGGTGTGGAACACCGCTCGGCCGCAGGCGTCTATGAAGTCTTGATGGGCGATGCGCAGATCTCAGAAGTAATTCAGAAGGTTGCAGGTTTTCCTGCACTTGATTGCGTTCCATCTAATACATCTCTCGCCAATGCAGAGATCAATTTAGTTTCAATGGTTGCACGCGAACTACAACTAAAAGCTGCAATCGATGAGGTCAGTGCAAATTACGATTACATTTTTATCGATTGCCCACCATCGCTTGGACTCTTAACTATCAATGCTTTTGCAGGATCGAAAGAGTTGTTGATCCCAATTCAAACTGAGTACTACGCGCTAGAAGGTCTATCGCAACTTCTTGAGACATATTCGGTTGTTAAGAAGAGACTTAATCCATCCCTCAATCTTTCAACAATTGTCTTAACTATGTTTGATGGCCGCACACGTTTATCAAATGATGTCGCAGCAAATGTTCGTGCGCATTTTCCTGCCGAACTAATTGATATTCCTATTCCTCGCGCAGTGCGTGTATCTGAGGCGCCTTCTTACAATCAAACAGTAATGACATATGACCCACTTTCACCAGGTGCAATTGCATATATGCAAGTTGCACGCGAGATTGCAGAGCGCGGAAAAGCTAAAGATGAAGTTGTTTTTGACTCAAACGTTGTAAGCATTAATTACAAAGGTGGAATCGCATAATGGCAGTTAAGCGCGGTGGTCTTGGAACCAATTTAGATTCACTTATCCCAACATCTCTTACAGTTAACGGAACAGAAGTTGCGCAGCAGAATGAAGTTCTTATCTCGCAGATTTCACCTAACCCACGACAGCCAAGAACAGTCTTTGATGAAACTGCACTCAATGAATTAATCGCATCAATTAAATCAATTGGAATTCTGCAACCACCTGTTGTTCGTAAAGTTGGCGAAGGTCGCTATGAACTCATTATGGGTGAGCGACGTTTCCGTGCAGCGAAAGCTGCAGGACTAACATCAATTCCTGTCATTATTCGCCAGACTCCAGATAATGAACTTTTGCGTGAAGCGCTGATTGAGAATATCCACCGCAGCAATCTCAATCCACTTGAAGAAGGCGCCGCATATTCGCAATTGCTCTCAGATTTTGGGTGCACTCATGATGAGCTTGCAATCAAACTTGGTCGATCACGTCCACTTATCTCAAACACAATCCGCTTACTTAATTTGCCAGAAGCAGTTCAGCGCAGAGTTGCCGCAGGAGTTCTATCTGCAGGACATGCTCGCGCACTTCTGGGACTTACAGATGGCGCAGAGATTGAAAAGCTTGCAACCCGTATCGTCGCTGAAGGTTTAAGTGTTCGCGCTACAGAAGAGATCATCGCGACGGCAAAACCTGGAAGTAAGAGCACGAAGAAGCCATCAACTAAGGGCGTATCTGGTGCAGGTCTTGCCGCTGCTGAACTCTTGAGCGATTACCTCGATACTCGCGTAAGCGTTGAGGCAGGTAAAGGCAAGGGAAAGATTGTTATTGAATTTGCTGGCAGCGAAGATCTACAACGAATCGTAGATTTAATCGAAGGTTAATGCAGAGCAACCTTAGTTAAGGGCTGTACCGCGGCGCTGCATCTCCTGCTTGATAACTCCACCGAGCGCCTTCACGCCTTCACGGATTCGCTCTGGGGTTGGGTGGCAATAGGAAAGTCGCATCGCCCATGAACCCAAACCATCTGCATAGAAAGCATTTCCCGGGACATAAGCAACCTTGGCAACAATCGCCTTTGGCATAAGAGCTTTGGTATCAATTTCAGGTGGGAGATTTACCCAAACATAGAAACCTCCACCAGGTTTTGTCCATGTTGCCTCCGCTGGGAAGTGCTCCTCTAAAGATTCAAGCATCGCATCGCGACGAACTTTATATAGCTCGCAGAAACTTGCAATTTGATCGCGCCAAGGCTGATCCGCCAAATAACTAGAGATTGTTAACTGTGTGAAGTTAGATGGACATAAAATTGAAGATTCAGATGCAATAACCATTTTGTCTTTGAGTGATTGTGGAACAAGTGCCCAACCCACACGAAGACCAGATGCAATCGTCTTTGAAAATGAACCAAGATAGATAACGTTCTCAGAATCTTCAGCACGCATCGCATTTGGAGATGGCTTATCGAAGCCAAGCAGGCCGTAAGGATTATCTTCGAGAACGAAGATCTCTGCCTCACGACAGATAGTAAGAATCTCTGTGCGGCGGTCAGCTGGAAGACAGACACCTGTTGGATTCTGGTAATTCGGAATGAGATATAAGAATTTAATTTTGCGACCTGTTGCGCGAAGGCTTTTAATCGCAGCACGCAGTGATTCAGGGACTAAACCATCGCCATCTGTCTCAACATGAACCACAGCTGCTTCATATTGGCGGAATGTTCCGAGAGCGCCAACATAAGAAGGTGCTTCAACAAGAACGACATCGCCTGGGTCGATAAAGATTCGAGAAATCAGATCCAACGCTTGCTGCGAGCCAGTAGTAATAACAACATCATCAGGGTTTGCGCGGATTCCTTCTAGCGCCATCACCTCACAGATCTGCTCGCGAAGTTTTGGATGTCCTTGGCCACTTCCATATTGGAGAGCTTCAGCACCGTTGGTAAGAATCAATTGATTAACAACTCCCGCCATCATCTCCATCGGAAGTGCGGAGAGATTTGGCATTCCACCTGCGAGAGAGACGATCTCTGGGCGAGATGCAACAGCGAAGAGCGAGCGAATTTCAGATGGCAACATACCGGCGGCGCGAGCGGCAAATCTCTTCTCGAGATTCTGCGGCACACCGGTTTGATAGCGAACTGAAATATCTGACATAGGCAGAAGTCTCCCACACGCCCTGTAGTGGTCGCTAACTGATTAGTGGCGAATACCAGCGCCACGCAGATCGGAGATTCGTAAGGTTCCGGTCTTTGCATCATCTTCTACTGATAAATAAAGGCGCTGAATTGCGATGATGAAGCTCTCGGCGACAGTATCTCTAAATTCTGCTCGAGCTAAACGAGCGGCATCGCCCTCATTGGTGATGTAGCCAAGATC
>Ga0214163_1000500_pt1 | contig 18134 bp, 17 predicted proteins | sample LakMenepilimnion_2_FD_153001 | JGI IMG/M metagenome (GOLD analysis project Ga0214163, IMG submission 153001) | Freshwater microbial communities from Lake Mendota, WI - Practice 15JUN2010 epilimnion v4 | ecosystem: Environmental > Aquatic > Freshwater > Lake > Epilimnion/Euphotic zone | place... | reverse complement strand
TTATGTGACCTTAGAAGTTTCTCATCCTTCTCGGTATACATATAAATATTCATTACCTCTTTTTTGCTGAATAATGGGCCGAGGAGTTTGGATGCATACTCAACTTGGGATGTGTAAAGCTTCTTAAGATCTTTAGGAAAGCTGTTGCTTGCGTGATAAACCAGAGTTACATTATCGAGATTCCCTGAATCGGTTCTAGAACGTATTTCTGAATACGCCTTCAACTTGGTCTCTTTGTAATGAACTGCCTGATTTGCCCAAGTAAGTTTCTTGCCCTTTTGAACGCAGATGTAACTTAGTCCCGAAGCGGCTTTCATTTGATTCAATTGCGTGCATTTGGAGCCGGGCTTAATGGAGGCCGATGCTGAGGTGGATGCAAAGGGAATTGTTAGAGCAATGCTGGCTGTGAGAGCTACTGCAAGAGTTCTCTTCATGTGGAAAATGGTAGCAATGAGTCAGGTCTGCCTCATATTCCCCTACCCTCAATACAACTTTCTCTTCCAGCCAGGAAAGTAGAATTTATGGCCACATCAAATAAATTACTTTTTGAGAAGCTGCGTTAATTCCTCGTAGATGCCGTTGAGCGCTTCGCTAGTAGTTACTCTCTTTTCTAGTGCAGCGTTTACGGCATTGCCCACTATCTCGCAGGCCTTCAAACCACCGCGAGAAATTGGCCGCTCTTCTTGAGCAATCGTCGAATTAAGCCGCGCCACCGACAGCAGATCAGATCGAAAATGTCGGTCAAATTGCGGAGAGTTGAGCACCTCGCATGAAGAAGTCTCGAGAGCGTTACTCTTAAGGCCATCTTCTAGTAACTGCGCCTTCGATGTTAAGAACTTTGCTAACTCAAATGCTTCATCCTTCAGATGCGACGATGAAGGTATGGACCAAAGAGGACTATAGAGATTTGGTGCACGACCTGCAGGGCCGGCTGGCACAAGTGCTACGCCGCTACGTTCAGCTAGTTCAGGATTTGTAGCGAGTACGTGTGCATACTCCATACCGACATCCATAATTATTCCAGCTCGTCCCGCAGCAAAATCTCGTCGAATCTCTGGAAAACTCATCATTCCTTGTTCTGGCGGTGACACTGTGTGCAAAATATCTAGATAGGTATTTAGCGCAGCAAAATGGCGATCATCTGGGGAATTAGCTTTCCCATCTGCATCAATCCAACGTGCTCCAAATGAACCTAGAAATGTTCCGATGGTCCAGACTGAATGCCCGCCGCCAGCTGCACCCCGAGTTTCAAACCCATAAAAGTCTGCTTGTCCGGCAGATCGCACGGCGCTCTGTAATTCAGCTGCAACCGACTTCAACTCTTCCCAAGTCTGAGGAACTTGCAATCCATATTTTTCAAAGAGATCTCTGCGATAGAGCAGTGATCCACTTACGTTGACGCATGGCAACCCCAGAACTTTTTCGCCTTGCATCGCTGCCTGACGAGTCGCCTGGGTGACATCATCTAGATTTAGATTGTTTGCACGCATACGTGGAGCTAAATCCTCAACAAGATTGAGATCTCCCATCTGCTGCAGAATGACTTCATCGGTGCAGATCAGGTCAAATGCAGGGTCAGATGAATGAAAGGAGTCAGTCATCTGGTCAAACATGTGTTCAAGAGTTCCGACTCCAACGAAATCCCACACGAGCTCAGTTGCTATTCCAGTCTTTGCTTCAAATTCCTTGAGGGCAGCTGGAAGATTTCCAAAGGGAAACCAGCGCTCTTGGTAAACCCTTACTGTAGATCGACCCATTTTCTAACCTCACTTTTCCTAGTTGAGACTTAATTTTTGATGATGTAGCCACCATCTACTACTACAACAGAACCCGTCATGAATGAAGACTCTGGGCCAGAAATCCAAAAGATGGATTTTGCAATCTCTGCTGGAAGGCCAACACGGTTTAACGCGTGCATGGATTCAACTTTCTTGCGATAGGCAACTGGATCATTTGCTTTCTGCAAACCATCTAAAGTGAAAGGTGTCTCAATCCAGCCCGGAGCAATGGCATTGACGCGAATTTCAGGAGCAAGTTCGAGGGCTAATGACTTTGTCAGCGAATCAACGGCCCCTTTTGTTGCGCAGTAGGCCGCGTATCCATCTGAACCGATAGAGGCAGATATCGAACTCATATTTACAATTGCCCCTTGCTCGGATTTCTTGAGCAGAGGTGCCAAATACTTGATGGATGCGACCATGCCAATGACATTTACTTCAAACATATCTCGCCATTCGGCAAGGTTTGTACTCTCTATCTGATCGAAATAATTTCGACCCGCGATATTTACTAGAGAATCAAGATGACCATGCTTCTGTGAAATGTAATTTTGAATCTCTTGCCACATTTTCTCATCAGTGATGCTGCCCTTAAAGTACTTCTCAAAGGTCGAATCTGTTGAATCTGCAAAATCTGTTCCAATAACTGTGTAGCCTCGCTCTTTAAACAACTTAGAAGTTTCTAAGCCGATACCCCCAAGGGCACCTGTTATCACCGCTACCTTCATTGATCACTCACCTCCATGTGAAAAAACTATCCCGGAACGGCCAGGCACCGATATTTCTTTACCTAACTGCGAACTCTTGCCGACTTCAAAGATGGTGGAAATCTTTTCAGTATTGAAATCGGGCTTAACAGTAATTTCAGCTGATCCCATATTGACAAGTACAGTGAGAGATTCCGTGCCTAATGTTCGAGTCAAGCCAAATAGATCAGCAGGTGTCTTCTCATCACACCACCATCTCGCGATACCTTTTTTCCAAATACTCTCCCTCTTTAGTTTGGAGAGATTCGGAAGTAGGTCTTCAATACCTTTTTCGCCACCAACAAACATCATAAACGGACCAGGCAAAGTCGCGAAGATTAAAGTCAGTAACTGAACCGTTTGAATATCAAACTGCTCGCGACGCCACTTCTTTCCCCAGCTTGGCCACCAAAAAGTATCGTGAGAATCTATGTGGTGTGCTGTCATTGAACCGGCGGGCAATAGCGAATCGCGATCTTTTACCCATCGAGCTAAATCTTTTGCTGAACGGATACCCCAATTCTTTTGACTACTGGGCGATCCGAGGGAAGTTACTAGCCACTGTTCATCATAATTGTAATTTAAATCCATAGATTTTCGAAGGCAAAGTCCAGATGGTTCGGTGTAGAAGAGAAAGTCTCTCTTACGTTCCTTAAAAATTGGCCGCATCTTCTCAAACAACTCTGTACACGCTAACGCGGATGCACTGGCTCTAGACCTTGCCCATGGTGCCCAGTTATAGAAATCGTTGTATGTTGGCGCATCAAAGCGAAATCCATCAATATCTAACTCTGTGAGCAAATGAAGCATTGAGTTGGTGAAATACTCTTGCCATTCAGGATTTCGAGCATCAAAAGCCTTTGTATACACCCCGATGATTTCATTGCTCGAGTCACGGTAAAACCAATCAGGGTGCTCTGACTGCAATGTGGTTTTCGCTGGGCTACCTTCATACCAATAAGGTTCAAAATCTAAAATATGTCGCGACCATGCGATTTCGTAATTGGTCCAGTCCTTAACATCCGAACTAAAGCTATCGGAGGTCGCACCCTTGAGAAGAGCCTTGTATGGGCCACTTCGGACTGCATCTGCAGCAATTTTGATTATCTCCTTATCAAGTACTCCATGCAGTAAGACATCGAATATAACTTTGATCCCTTTTGCATGAGCCTTCTGAATAAGCTCTTTGATCTCTACGACATCCCCATAGGAGATGCCGATATCTGCATAGTCGTGAACGTTGTAACTTGGATATGGCTGCTTAGGCATCAGCTGAATACACGAGAAGCCCATTTGTGAAATGCGATCTAGATCATCAATAAGATTTCGCACCTGAGGATATGGCGAGTACTGGTTGACCTCCGAGAAGACGGAAAATCCAATCTGCGCTTCAAAAATCATCGCCTCGCCAACCCACTCTGGAGGGTTAGCCGGTGAAGAAATTCCCCAACCCTTAAGCCACGCAGCGAAAACTTCTGGGAACTCTTCAAAGGGATAGAAGGTCGTATCTAGGCTTAATAAGGGAATTTCTATCGAGTCGATTAAAGCTAGATCTGAGCCAAATTTGCTTCTGATTACAAGTGCAGCGGTGTTCTCTCCTTGAGAAGAGAAAAGTAGTTCAGGAATTTCAATTTGATTATCTGGCCAGAGAACCAGTGACTCTGCATTAGATGAGATGTGAATGAGCGCTGCCGAACCTCGAAGACCACCGAGTGGAGATACGCCTACATCCTCAGTGAGCGAGCCAAGTTCTATATCTGCACGCAGGCCATTTCCCGGCAAATTTACGCTCCAGTTACGATCTTCTAAATGAAAGATTAGCTCTAAAGAAATGTCTCTCACAACTACATTTGCCTGGAGTAACTCCAGCGCTATTGAGATTGCCGGACCTGTCTCATTAAATTTATAGAGTAGGAAACCTTTTAATCCCTCAATATCAACCGGTACCTTAAATCCAGACCAGCTCTGATGTGACACAAACAATGGTTCAGAGACCTTTTTAACTTTCGAAAGAATCTGCGTGTCAAAGTACTCAAGGCCGCCAGTTGCCGCACGTCTTTCTTCTCCGCCAACGACCAAGAGTATCTTCGTTGAAACGCTCTTAACCGTCTCCGCCCGAGCACCATCTTTCCCAATCTGAATCAATAATCCAGATTCAGTATCAATTTCTAGCCAATGACTAGAGCGCGGAGAGATAAGTTTCAAATTACTTCCTCTTGAAGTTTGGCTTTCTCTTCTCCTTAAATGCCAATCTGCCTTCATTGGCATCTTCGGTGGCAAATGCAATTACCTGAAGATCTCTCTCGTAGGCAATTGCTAAATCACGACTCATACTAAATGCCGCAGCGAGATTGATTTTCGCACTCTCTGCCGCAATTGGTGCTCGATCTGCAATCATTCTTGCTAACTCCAGAGCGCGAGATTTAAGTTCTTCTGGTTGAACACATTCACTAATGAGCCCCCAAGCAAGAGCTTTTTGCGCATCAATTGGTTCACCGGTCATGATCATGATTGCTGTATTGGATGAACCAATTGCACCCGCCAATAGCGTGGTCATTCCACCACCACCAATCCACCCCAATTTGATTTCTGGTGCACCAAAATTGGCATTTGTTGAGGCAATCCGAATGTCGCATCCCAAAGCCATCTCTAACCCGCCACCAAGTGCCCATCCGTTAATTGCAGCGATTGCAGGTTTCTTGAGAGACCGTATTGCTTCACAGTAGCCAAAATGTGTGCGCCAATCCCACGGCGTTTCATACGAATCTAAATCTTTGATATCCGAACCTGCACAAAAGGCGCGCTCACCTTCAGAGGTAAGAATTACAACCCTCACTTCATTATTTGAATTACAGGTATCTACATATTCACGAAGAAGTTTCGTCATTCCACGATTCATAGCATTTAACTTCTCTGGACGATTGAGAGTAATCGTTGCTATCCCGTCATTGACCTCAAATAGTATGTCGCTCATTTTCTCTACTTCCCCGCTACGTTGCCTGTTTTTAGGAGTGTTTCTATTTTTTCTTGGGAATATCCCAAAGTCTTTAAGATATCTCTAGTGTCTTCACCAATCAGCGGTGCACCCTTGGCAACGCTGCCAGGAGATTTGGAAAATTTGAATGGGAATCCTGGCGCTTTGATATGGCCTTCTGTTGGATGATCGTATTCAACAAAAGTTTTGTTATGCGCAATCTGTGGATCATTGACTAAGTCTTTATAGCCATAAACCTCACCAGCCCAGATGCCGTGCTCTCTAAAAAGCACTAACCATTCTTTCGCCGTTTTATTTAGCAAACGTTCTTGGGTTTTTGCGAAAATCTCATCACGGTGAGTCCACGAGTCTTCTTCGTCGTTATACGATTCAAAGCTAGCTTCACCGATAAGTTCTCCAAACTGCTTCAGGGATGGAAAAGCGATTGCGATGTAATCTTCCTTGGTTTCAAAGACGCCATACGGTGCTCGAATATAGGAGTGAGCATGGGATTGTTCCGAACGCACTTGTTCAATTTTGCCAATGGTGTAAATTGAAATTTCCTGCATCTGTAGAGTGGTAATTACATCCAGCATGTTAATGCTGACTAGCTGACCCTCTTTGGTTCGTTCTCTGTGCAGCAACGCTGCAATTGTGGCTTCACTTGCTGCAGCAGCCGTAACGGCATCGACCAAAAATTGTCCTGCTGGTTTTGGAGGTTCACTTACTCGCCCCGAAGAGAGCATCGCGCCAGAAAGTGCTTGCAGAAGCATGTCTTGTCCTGGTCTATCAACGTATGGACCACTCTCGCCATAACCCGAAATCGAGACGTAAATGAGATCTTTTTTGAGTTGAGAAAGTGTTTCGTAATCAACTCCCAAGCGCTTTGCGACACCTGGGCGGTAGTTCTGCAAGAAAACATCGCTGGATGCAACTAAATCTCGCAAGACAGAGAGGCCTTCTTCGGACTTCAAATTAAGTGCTACCGATTTCTTATTTCTATTTAGTGATAAGAATGAAACATTTATTTGATTACCTTTGGCGCCTCCCGCAGATACATGCCTCTGCCATTCACCTGTAGTTGGTTCAATTTTGATCACCTCGGCACCTAAATCACCGAGACGTTGGGCGGCAAATGGTCCTGCCATAGCAATACTGCAATCTAGGACTCTGTAGCCGGTCAAAATTCCCATACATCTACAACCAATCTGCCAGCAAAATTTGCATCTCTGGCTAGTAAGGACTTATTTGAAGAGTTGGATACTGCTTCCGCCATCGATTTTGTAATCTGAACCAGTGATGAACCCCAGCTCATCATTTATTAAGAAGTAGACAAGAGCTGCAATTTCTTCAGGTCTTCCCAAGCGTCGCACAGGGTGGAACTCCGCCCATTCTGCGGCCACATCTTCAGATGTGCGTCCCATAATGTCTTCGGCAACAATTTTTAGTAGCGGTGTGTTGATTGAGCCAGGAGAAATACTGTTACATCTAATTCCATCTAGCGCATGATCTACTGCAATACCGCGAGTAAGTGCCATAACTCCAGCTTTAGAAGCCGAATATGCAGCAGTTGTTTTCTGATTCATATGTGCCAAAACAGATGCAGTGTTAACAATGGATCCAGAGCCATTTCTCTTAAAGATAGGAACAGCGAAAGATGAGGAGATAAATTGAGCAGTCAAGTTAACGCGAAGAGTGAATTCCCAATCTTCTAGTGACAATTTGTCGACTGTCCCGTATCGAGCAATTCCCACATTGTTGAAAACTCCATTTAATCTAGGGAGCTCTTTCTCTGCAAACTTATACGCATTCTCGATATCCTCAAATTTGGCGACATCGCAATGAACTGTCTTTATATTCTTTCCAGATTTCTCAAGTTCACCGAGCTCTTTATCCAAAATATCAGCTGCAATGACATTCCAATTGCGTTCACTAAAATATTTTGCAGTTTCGCCTCCGATACCACGTGCTCCTCCGAAGATGAGAATGCCTTTATTCGAGTTATCTTTCATGTGCCTGTCCTTTCGTATCGATGGCTCTTGCTGCCCTTGAAGGTAGTACTTAATTTAAAGAGTGATCCCGCAAGTGGCTCTCTGGCTAAAGATTCGGAATTCATCGCGTAGCGGGCAGTTGTTATGAAGAGCTCAGACATATCCTTGCCTCCAAAACAGCAACTTGTTACCTGTTTCACAGGAAGAGTAACCACATGGGTCAGCTCACCACTAGGGTCAAATCGCCTTACTTCTCCACCGCCAAAGAAGGCAACCCAAATTCCACCATCTTCATCAGTTGTTAAACCATCAGGAATTCCACTCGTTACATCAAAAGTAATAAAGGGTCTACGGTTCTTTAGCTCTCCGCTGTGAAGATCGCAATCGAAAATATCAACTCTTCCTGTTGGAGAATCGATGAAATACATACTCTTTTGGTCCCTGCTCCAGCCCATACCATTTGCAATCGTTAGTACAGGCACTACTTCCTTGAGACCTTTGGAATCCAAGCTGAATAGCGCCGCTACACCTGGTGTGAAATCAAATGCCATAGTTCCAACCCACATCCGCCCAGTGCTATCGCATTTGGCATCATTGGTTCTAATCGAAGAATCTTCGGGTTCGATTGGAGCAAGTAAAGTTTTAAGAGTTCCGTCCCGGGACGCTCCAAAAACACCATCTCTTGCAGCAACTATGAGTTCGGAATTTTGGTCCAAAATCACGGCGCTTACTTCTTGGCTAAATTGAATGGTTCTTGAAGATGAATCGGATGGTGAAAAAATCTTTACCTGCTTATTTGTAATATCTACAAAATATAGTTCTTGCTTAGCTTCATCCCAGAATGGACCCTCGCCGAGATCACAATCTAACTCAAGGGCTAACTCAGCAGAAAGTATTGTAGGCATTTGCTAATTCAGTCACTTGGCCAATGAAGTTCGCACAATTACTTCATCAGAGGAGCGAACCCACGACTGTAATGTGATTCCGTGTCCGCTTGCTTCAGATATGTAAATTCTTCCATTTTCAATCTTTGGGATTCCATCAACAAATTCCTTATACCAAGTATTCACAAATGCACGAGCAGTTTCTTGCAAGAAACCATTTCGTTGTGAAAGAGAGAAATGTGTGCTCGTTGCAAGCGCTACAGGTCCTGAGCAGTCGTGAGGTGCAACTGGGACTGCAAATAGGTCCGCGAGTGATGCAATCTTCCTAGATTCGGTGAGTCCACCAGTCCAGGAAATATCAATCGTTAGGTAATCTACGGCGCCATTTTCCAGAAGAGGAAGAATCTGTCGTCTTCCAATCGCGGTTTCGCCAGTGGCAATCGGAACTGAAATCTCTGAGCGAAGCTTCGCCAAGGCATCTACTGCATCTGGGCGTAGTGGATCCTCAATCCAGAATGGCTGATAGGGAGTAATTGCATCAATAATTCGCTTAGCTGTTGGTCGGTTCCAGAGCGCATGGAATTCAATCATCAAATCCATATCCATGCCCACTTCATCCCGAATCGCAGAAATAATCTTTACCCCATCTTCTATCTCTTTCTGTGAAATAGAGTTTCCGAAAGATTTCTCTGCAGCTGGATCAAATGGCCAAATCTTCATGCCTTCTATGCCACTGTCGTACAGTTCGCGAGCTAGTTTTGCAGGGGTGTTGAAGAATGCTTGTAGATCTTCGTACCCCTTCTCCTTGGATTCAGCAACGCCCCAATTCTTTGAATTCTGACTCGAAGTTTTTTTCATGTAAGAAGAGCCAGCACATGTGTTGTAAATCTTTACGGAGTCTTGAAGCTTTCCACCTAAAGAATCTGCCATAGTTGCATTGATTGATTTGCCCCAAAGATCCCAGACTGCAATATCCAAAGCTCCTAGAGAGCGAACCTCAATTCCGCCACCTTGGTATCCGACATAGGGGGTTAATGCGAAATTCAAAGATTCAGGATTTATATTTGCACTGGCAAAAATAAGCGGAGCAGCAATTGTGTGGATGTACTCCTCGACAACTGTTTGACTAAAGAATGATTCTCCAAGCCCGACATTTCCTTTATCATCGTGGACTTCTACCCACAGTGAAGAAGGGTGCGCCAATGGCCGAAAGGTTTCAACCTTCGTTATCTTCATTACTAAGCCTTTTCTCTCATAAAAATCCAGGGGAACAAACTTTAACTAATCAAAGGTAAAAAGTGCCTGAAGAGAGTGGCGTTCTGACGCCATCAGAGTAAATCGCCACCCCCCTCAGGATTCTCTATTTAAGCAAATACAGCCTCACGCTTGATGATTGCATTGATGTTCTTCGAATCAATCACTGCTGAGCCTGTGTCGTAAGAGAACGACTTGAATCCTGGTGACATTTCCATCGCCAAGAGTGAAGATGCAACCCAACCTTGAGCCCATGGGTTCTGATCCAAAGTGAAGTCGATATTTCCGGCCTTAATTCCCTGTAGTACAGGTTGTACAAGGTCGAAACCACCGTTAGAAAGCTTGAGACCCTTACGCTTCATAACGTTACCGAAGAACTGGTGAGAGAATTCAGTTCCGATGTAACCGACAACGTCTCCCTTTGCCAAACGTGCCTCAATAATCGCTGATGCCTTAGCTTCATCGCTTGATGTCACCAAAACTTCAGTTGTGTAAGAGGTTCCGTTTGAAGAGTTGTATGCAGCTACACCTTGCTTTGCACCAGCAGCACGGTCTTCGAGAGCCGAGTTACCAGGAGCGAAGTTTCCGATAAGAATTACACCAGAAGTTTTTCCGGTCTTCTTCTTCGCGTATGTAGCACCTTGGATTCCAGCAATCTTTCCTGCTGGAACGAAATCTTGACCTACGAATGGGACGCTAAGGTCTTCATATCCCTTAGATCCAACATTTGTAAGTACGACTTTGATTCCAAGACTTTGTGCCTTCTTGATATTGGCATCGAAAGCTTTGTCATCAATTCTTGTGAAGATCACTCCATTTGGCTTTGCAGCAATCGCTGCAGCCTGAAGTTCAACAGTCTTCTGAATGTCCTGTCCGGTTGGACCAACATAGTTGACTTTCCAGCCCATAGATTTTCCGAACTCGCGGAAACCTCGCTCTAGGGGAACGAAGAAGGGGTTCAAATCGTGAATTACACAAGTAACTTTCTTGCCACGTTGAACTGCTGCTGTTTTAGTAGCAGCCGCCGCAAAAGGTGTTCCGATAACAGAAGAAGCACCTAGTAAAACAGCTGACGCGCCACCTACCTTTAGGAGATTGCGGCGGTTTAAACCACTCTCCTCTAATGTTTCTTTATCCATTTTTTCTCCTTAGTTAGGCCTGAGCTTTTTCAAACTAGGCTGGTTTTTTTGATGGCGTCAGATCTATTCTTTACGTTCGAAGAGTCTTCCTCTTCTGTGCAACCAAAGTATTGATAACTACTGCAGCAAGGATCAACAATCCGTTAGCGACGAAAGTCCAGTTTCCATTTACTCCGGTTAGTACAAGAACATTTGTGATCAAGCCTCCAACAATGGCTCCCAAGGTTGCCCCCAAGATTGTTCCAGAACCGCCAAATAGGCTTGCTCCACCAACTGCAATTGCACCTACAATCAAAAGTTCAAGTCCTTGCCCAGTCAACGGGTTAGAGCTTCCAAGCCAGCCAACTAACATGATGCCAGCCCAAGTAGCCAAGAAACTTGAAATCATGAAGGATTGAATCTTCACCTTTGCAACGTTGATTCCGGCATTCTGGGCTGCAACTTTATTTCCACCTATTGCATACAAATCTGAACCAAATTTTGTCTTTGCCAGCACAACTCCAACTATTGTGCACAGTGCTAGCATCCAATAAACCTGAGCAGAAATACCAAGAAAAGATCCACCTACGAGTCCTGAAAAAGCCTTAGATTCTTTTGCATAAATAGGAACTCCCTCTGAAATCAGAAGTGTTGCTCCGCGTAGAGCACCAAGTCCCGCCAGCGTTACTACGAACGACGGAATGTTGAGCTTGACGCTTATATATCCATTTAACCAACCAAGGAATACGCCAAGAATTAAGGTGACAACAATCGAAGGAATGATTGGCCAATCCATTTTCATGGATAGCCAGGTGTACATAACCGCACCTAGGCCATAAATAGAACCTATGGACAAGTCGATCTCTCCGCAGATTATAACTAGAGACATACCTGCAGCACAGATTGCAACATATGAAACCTGCTGCAAAATTGTATTTACATTTGTACCTACAGCAAAGTTTGGCGTTAGGGACATGGCAACGATAACGATTCCAACGATTGCGACTACAACACCAAATTCCTCGGCTCTTAAAATTCTGCCGATTCTAGTCTCGTGTCTATCTAATCGCTTAGCCTTGTTGGACATGCTACTCACCCTTCAATTCGGTCGATTGATTCTGAAAATTATGTTTAACAAAACTCTGATCGCCAACAATCATGCTGACTATCTCTTGCCTAGAGGTCTCGTTAGTGTTACGAATCCCAGCTACCTGCCCAGCGCGCATAACAACGATGCGATCTGAAACCGCCAAAACATGATCAATATTGTGACTGATTAAGACAATTCCTTTTCCTGAGTTTCTGAGCTCTGTAACGATTCGCAGAACATTTGCCTGCTGTTCAGGTCCAAGCGCTGCAGTTGGCTCATCGAGCAAAACAAAATCACTGCCTAGTCGAACTGCTCTCGCAATCGCGATGCACTGACGCTGTCCGCCAGAGAGTGATTCAACTTGCAATTTTGTCGACGATATTCTGATTTTAAGTTGATCCAACAACACTTTGGCTTCTTCGCGCATCTTCATAATTCTGACGAATCCGAATTTACGCAACTCGTGTCCCAAAAATACATTTCGTGCAACGTCCATACTTCCTACAAGCGCCAAGTCTTGATACACAACTGAGATTCCATTGTCTATCGCATCTTGTGGTCTGTTTATTGTTCGTACGCTTCCGTCAATGACGATTTGCCCGCTGTCAGCTTTTGTTGCACCGCAGAGAATCCGAATCAAGGTTGACTTGCCGGCTCCGTTATCGCCCATCAGAGCAACAACTTCTCCAGCTTTACATTCGAAATCAACCGAATTCAGCGCCTGTACTCCACCGTACCGCTTTGCTAAACCTTCGGCCTTGAGCGTTGTTGTTGTCACTTCATTTCCTCATATTCTTCTTCGGTTTTTGTGATTTTGTCTGTCAACATTTCTGCGGCAGCATCAATGAGCATTCGATGAGACGGGTCGATTTTGGCTTGATTTCTCAATACCTTTGATAATGGAAGATGAAGGTCGTCGCCATATCTTTCTTGACCGATTAACATGATTTGTCGCATGTAATTCTGTGCTGCCTCAGAGTCTCGTGCTTCGATTGCCTCAACGACTTTAAGGTGTAGTGGAAGACCAAGATTCGAAATCGTATGGTCAGTTAAGCTTCGAGTAATGGTTCCGAATACCAAATTCTTAATGGAGCTGAAGAGAATGAGAAGAACTGGATTTTGTGAAGCCTCAGCAATGCGTTCATGAAATTTCACATCAGCAATTACGCTCTCATTTGCATCAGTTGTTGGTTGCATATGGTTATCGCAAAGTTCCCGTAGGACTTCAATATCTTCATCTGTGCGGCGGATTGCAGCCAATCCAGCAGTTGCGCACTCGATCATCAATCTCGCCTCGATGAGATCAGCCGGTGTGACCAATCCCTGTCGTGCAGCATTGACTACGCGAAAGGGTCCGGTCTTGGATTGATCTTGAATGAAGGAGCCGCGGCCAGGCTGAACCTTGATCAATCCTTGGCCTTCCATGGAGCGAAGGACTTCGCGCAAAGTTTGACGGCTGACAGAGAAGAGTCTGGCTAAATTCCTCTCAGATGGCAGGCGATCTCCTGGTTTAGCTTTCGCTGAAAAAATAAACTCCTCCAGAGCGGACTGGAGCTCTCCGCCACTGGGCGGAGTCATATTTGTACTGGGGATGCCCTCAGGAAGAATTCCAGGGCTACCGGTAGTACTGGTCTGACCACTCATTCGGGTATCATTCATGGCTATCCAGCCCCTTGTCAAGGGTTTTCACTAAATTTCGGAGGCCAAATTGGAAGCACAGAGAGTCATCGTAACTGGCGGAAATGGCGATATTGGCTGCGCTATGGGAGCAAGACTGTTCAGAGATGGATTCTCGGTCACACTTTTGGATCTCAAGGCGCCTTCGGAGGTAAGCCAAGAGGTTAAAGCTTTACTTGCACTCTCCCAAAGTGGCCACGAGGTCACTTATCGACAGGTAAATGTTACCGACCGAGCGAGAGTGGATGAGGTTCTCTCCGAATTCGAGAGCGATCTTGTTGCAGTGTTGGCTAACGCCGGAATCGTTAAATCAGAGCCTTTCTTGGATATCACTGAAAGCTATTGGAATCAGCACTTAGAGACCAACCTTACGGGGGTATTCCATACGCTACAGAGTGCAGCGAAGATCTTTGTAAAGAATAAGCGGCCCGGGCAAATCATTATCACCGGGTCATGGGTGGGCACCGTCCCTTGGCCTGAGATTGCCTCATATTCTGCGACAAAAGCTGCCGTAGAAATGTTGGCTAAATCTGCAGCGCGAGAACTTGCAGAGCACAAAATTAGGGTGAACGTCATAGCTCCAGGAATTGTGAATGCAGGATTAGCCAAACACCAGTTAAAGACTGAGCCTCAATATGCTGCCCGCGTCGCCAAGGTGATTCCACTGAAAGAGTTGCAAACGGCTGAACAGGTAGCAGATATTGCTTCGTTCTTATGTTCTAAATCTGGCGATTACTTAACTGGTTCAACAATTTTGGCAGACGGTGGAGCATCACTTTTCCAATTTGATTAATTCACTCTTTGATAAATTCTCCGTAAGAGTCTTCAATTTCTTGCAAGTCTCGAGCCGTGAAAGCGCCTATTTCCAGAATTTTCGAGAGCAAGTTACCGACCTTAAATTGCAATTCTGGCCAACCTAAAATTCTCGGCCTGACCCAAGCGCCCTCTAACGTTGTAAGAGTATTTGCAAAGAAATCTGCTGTGAGTTCGTTGGCCTTTGCATCTTTCCAAACTGAAACATCACCTGGTTGGCCTCCGCCAGTTAAGTAGTCACCTACTTGGATTTCTGGCGAACACAGCGCCATTGCAACTCGAGCGGCCAATTCTGGATTCTTCGAAGCGCTGGAAATACCAACTCCGGCGCCACCAAGAATTGATCCTCGTGCTAAACCATCAAATGAAGGTATTTGATAATACTTAAGTAGGTTTTTGCGGAAGTTACTTCGCGAGTAATTTGAATATCCGAACATGCAGACTCCAACTGCATAATCAGAGCCCTCTGCCAACCTCTCGGCAATATCGATTGGATTTGATGTGGCACAGAAACTTGGAACGCTTTGAGAAAGTTCAATCATAAAACTGATCGCTTTCTCTGCCGTTTGCTTATCTATGAAAGTGTTTGTGGAGCATAAAGGGCTACCAAATTGAGCCATTAATGTCGCAAAAGAGCAGAATGCATCAACAGGCTTATGTGGCCACAGCACTTTTCCTTCTTTGGCCAAGGAGAGAACGTCATCCCACAATGTAGGTGGGGATTGGATTAAGTCAGGCCTATAGGCACTCACCTGAGCTGCTGCATCGATCGCCAGAGCCCACTGCTTACCTTGGTAAATATATGAATCGTGGGATGGCCCAACACTTGAGTTGGATAAGTGCGCCAACTGATCAGGGGTAAGTAACCCATCAAATGGAATAATTGTCTTCGCGACCACAGCATCTGGCACATGAGGATGATCAAGAATTATCAAGTCAAATTCTTCGTAAAACTCGATTAGGGGTTGGTCACCAAAATCCAGCAATGACCGAGCCTTCCATTCGATGGAGATTCCGGTTAGTTTTGTAATTGCCTCATTGGCGGAGGTCAGGCAATCCAATCCTCTCGGATGATCCCAAGTCATTCCACGCAGTTTTGTAATCATGTCAGCACGTCCCCTTGGAACCTCTCAATTAGCTTCCCTAAAAACTCTTGATGCGGAGTGTACGAATGATTCTTACAGAATGAAACCCCATAACTAATTCTCCGAAAGGAGATGGTGTTGCATGCGCAACTATGCCTTAACCTGTAGGCATGAACTTTCGCTCCGCTTCATCTGTAATCGGTATCGCGCTGGTGCTGCTCTATGTCGTGGGTTCGGGGCTATGGGTTAATACGGGAGATGGTTGGTATCGCAGCCTTAATAAGCCATCGTGGCAGCCGCCGGATTTCATATTTGGATTAATCTGGCCCTATAACTTTATTGTTCTGGGAATTGCCGCTGTCGTTGTAAGTCAACGTGCATCGAAGCCTGTTGTGGCGATATACCTTGCGCTCTTTGCGGCCTCGGTGGTGAGTGCACTTGTGTGGGCGTTTCAGTTCTATCGTCCGCATAATCTGGTTGCTGCATCTATTGCGCTGACGTTGACTGTCCTACTTACTGTGCCGATGACCATTACTTTGTTTACTGTCTCGGTGCCTGTTGCGTTGGCGGTGGTGCCGTATCAGGTGTGGGTTGCCGTGGCTGCGACGATAAGTTGGCGATATAGCCAGCTGAATTAGGTTCGGGTTGCTGGCTTTGCAAGCACAAATTAAGGTTTTGGACATGGCTCGAAGGATTCTCCTTATCTCTGCTCTGGCGCTCGGAGTTATGTCATCGGCTAACGCTGCTGACTTTGCAGATGGTTCTGTATCGCTTGCGATTACATCTCAATCAATTACCAAAGCTGTTACCGAAGGTGGAAATTCTCGAGGTCCCGCACTTGCATTGCTGAAAGATGACACCGTTTTGCTAGGTGGTGGGCGCAGTGGTGGAGAGATACTGACGTGGAATAAGAAGAAGAGCGCACTGCGTACTTTGGGCAGTTTCATTCCTGCTAATCGCAGAGAGGTGGATTCGCGCTTTGCGATTACCGATATCGCTGTCTTATCTGAGAGCGCATCACAGGCGAAGTTATTGATCTCCTATCCCCGACTGGGTACATCTCGTTCTTGCGTCGAGCTTGCGGTAGATGAGTTGGCTTTTGATCGAAAGAAAGCGCGTATAAAGTTTGTATCAAATTGGTTTATCTCTGAGCCCTGTGTTCCTACCTCTGCAGTGCAGCATGCAGCTGGACGCTTTGCGGTCATTGATAAGAGCACTGTCTACGTAACGGTCGGCGACTTGGGGTACACCGAGATAGATAATCGGGCTAAGCGCGGAGATTTAGGTTCGATATTTAAGATTAGTGCGAAGTCTGCGGAGCGCGTTTCGCAAGGTCATCGCAATCCGCAAGGAATTGTTTTGTTTGATCAGAGAACCTTGATGGCGGCAGAGCACGGGCCGCGTGGTGGCGATGAGATTAATGTAATCACGCAAGATGGCGATTATGGATGGCCCTTTGTTTCATACGGTCAGCCATATGGTTCTGGAGATTATGTGAAGCCAGGTAAGACAGGTAACCACGATGGATATATCGAACCGATTGAGTATTGGGTTCCATCAATTGCGCCGACTGAGCTCGTGCAATTGCCAGCAAAAGGTTGGGGTAGTTGGGGTGGTTCGCTTGTACTGGGAACTCTGCGCGAGGAAGTAATTGTCTTTATCAAGCTTGATAAGAATTTCAAGGTGATTGAGAAAGTTCAGGTTGACATGGGTGATCGCATCCGCGACTTAGAGGTATCGAGTAACGGGTCTCTGCTTGCAACTACTGATTCAGGGAAGTTGATTACGGTGGCTAATTCATGAGGCAGATCAGAATTGCATTATTGGTGATTGCGGCGCTGCTGATAAGCAATGTGACTCCTCACAGTGCACATGCGCGTGAATTAGCTATATGGGATCAACTCAAAGGCAGTAATCCAAAAGGTTATGTGTTGGTGATGCGTCATGCGTTGGCTCCTGGAGTTGGTGATCCTGAGAATTTCAAAGTGAATGATTGTTCCACTCAGCGAAATCTCAATGATGAAGGTCGCCAAGATGCGCGAGATGTTGGTCAGTGGCTTGTTCGACAGGAAGTAAAGATCTTGCGTGTTGAAAGCAGCAGATGGTGCCGCGCAAAAGAGACAGCGCAGTTACTTAACATTGGCAAGGTTCGGCTGAATAAGAATCTGGATTCACTCTTTGAAGATGAATCTGATTGGGCTACCCATCCGCAGACTATGAACATCAAGAAGCGGATCCTTGATCACAGGAATAAGCGAGGCTTGCTCGTCTTTGTGGGGCACTTTGTGAACTTTCAAGCTGCTGCTGGCGTCTCACTTGATTCCGGAGAAGGAGCGCTAGTTCGTGCAAATGCGCAAGGAGAAATCAAAGTTATGGGCTACTCGCCTAAACCGTAAAATTAATTTTCAGCGGGCTTTGTGGGTGTGAGCAGTAGAATGAAGTTGTAAATCGGCACCAAGATAAACCAGCCACTTTTGCCCACATCGTGCATGCGTCGTACCGCAACAGCAATTGTTGGAATGATTGTCGCAATCGTGAATACATTTGCCGCAAATTCACCCAAGATCCATTGAACAATGATGGAGACGATGGTGGTGCCGAGGATGAAGTACCAGTACTGAGATCTGCTTGAGGCCCCAGAGAAATCTGTGTATCGCTTAAAACCATCTGAGATGGCAGCAATTATCGGTAATTGTTTCTTTTCCATGCCTTTAATTTATACCT
>Ga0214163_1000498_pt1 | contig 18165 bp, 12 predicted proteins | sample LakMenepilimnion_2_FD_153001 | JGI IMG/M metagenome (GOLD analysis project Ga0214163, IMG submission 153001) | Freshwater microbial communities from Lake Mendota, WI - Practice 15JUN2010 epilimnion v4 | ecosystem: Environmental > Aquatic > Freshwater > Lake > Epilimnion/Euphotic zone | place... | reverse complement strand
GATCGAGTATCGTTACATCCATACCTCGCTGCAAAGCAGCTAATGCGGATGAAAGGCCGATGATTCCATTTCCAATTATCAAAACCCGCTTCGCCATCGCTTCTCCTCTGTCGTCTATTTCTTATGTTTTCTATTTCGTCTTTTCTTCAATACTTCGGATAACGCTAGTCTCCGAAATACGACTGTGTTTGAATGGTTGTTACTTCATTGCTCTCTACTGCGGACTTTAAAAACTGCTAACGCAGCTTTGACTCAAATATGGTTCTTAGGGACACTCTTTGTATCTTGATTCGAAGGTGCTCCCTCTAACCGCTTTCGTTGCTCTTGAAGGAATTCACCGAAAGATCCTTGCGAGATCGCTCGGCGCGCTCGCTCCATCAATCGTTGATAAAAGGTGAGGTTGTGGATCGAGAGCAAGGTCGGGCCGAGCATCTCGTCGGCTTGGAATAAATGTCGAATGTATGCTCGCGAGTGACGGCAAGCGATACAAGGACAGTCGGCTTCAATCGGTGAAGGATCATGGCTGTGACAAGCGTTCCGCATGCGCAGTGGACCATCGGCGGTAAATGCGAGTGCATTGCGACCATTGCGAGTCGGCATCACACAGTCAAACATGTCAACGCCACGTGCGATCCCTTCTACTAAATCGATCGGACGACCTACACCCATCAAATAACGGGGCTGGTCTTCAGGCAAATGAGGAGTGACCAGATCAAGAATTCTCTGCATCTCCTCAGGTGGCTCTCCCACACTCAATCCACCGATGGCATATCCATCGAACCCGATCTTCTGTAAGCCTTGGGCAGATACAATTCGCATGTCAGGATCCAATCCCCCTTGGACGATCCCAAACATCGCTTGGTCTTCCCTCACCGCACAGTCTTTGCATCGCTGTGCCCAACGAAGGGACCGCTCCATCGCATCGCGAACTTGCTCTCGCGTGGCGGGCAAAGCCACAACGTGATCAAGCACCATCGCAATGTCGCTGCCGAGCTCCTCCTGGATCCGGACGGAGTCCTCGGGCCGCAAGTGAATGGTCGACCCATCTAAATGAGATTTGAAGGTCGCCCCATCTTCCGACACTCGGTTCATTTCACCGAGCGAGAATATTTGGAAGCCACCGCTGTCGGTTAAGATCGGTTTTTCCCAACCCATGAATCGATGCAGCCCACCCAACTCGGCGACCAGCTTACTGCCAGGTCGAAGGCCCAGGTGATAGGTGTTCCCGAGAAGTATATCCGCACCCGTCGAGAGGACTTGATCGTTCGTCAGTCCTTTGACGGTCCCTTGCGTCCCGACAGGCATAAATGCTGGCGTACGAACCACCCCATGCGGTAAATGCAATTCCCCAAGCCTCGCCGAGGTGTCCTTGTCCCGCGCAAGCAAACGGTAAGGAAACTTCGTGGAATAAGCCATAACGATAGGATCGCTCGGAAGGGGGGAAATTTGGAACTGCGTGGAATTTTGTTTTTGAGCTATATCTGCAAAGGATTGAAGAGAAAAACCAAGCCTTCGATTCGCCAAAAACCTCAGAACAGGATTCTAAACCAGCGATCATGCTCGCCAACTCTGTTTTGCCCCTGTTTCGTCCAACTTTCGCAGACTTTCACTAGCCGGGTTGGATATCCTAATAAAGGAAGCCCGAGATTTTCGACTATCCCAGCCGATGGATTACTGCCCGACTGGCAACTCCTTCCGCCCAAACACCCTGCAAATTCCCCACGCCAGAATCCCACACGAGAACTTCACCGTCTAGAAAGCTGACCCATGCAAGTTGTTCGTCCACTTTTTGATCGACTTCGCACCATCGATTCAATGCCATCACCAGCCATTCCGTCCACTCCTTCGAACCCACCGGTTCGTAAGACATTTGCTCTTTGGCATTTGATCGCTGTTGCGCTGTTTGGCATGGTCGGTTGCGACTCTGCGAAAACGACCACGTCGAAGGAGCAAAGCTCCGTTTCGACGGGTGAAACTGGTGCCCCAGAAACCTCCGCAAACGCCGGTACTTCTGCTGGCAAACTCACTAAAGTCGCTTTGTTGTTGAACTGGTATCCGGAAGCCGAACACGGCGGATTTTACGCTGCGAAAGTGCACGGCATTTTCGAAAAGTACGGACTGGATGTCGAACTGCAACCTGGCGGGAAAACAACCGTCGTCGCGCAAAGCCTTGCACTCGGACGGATTCAGTTCGGAGTCGCCAACGCCGATGATGTCCTCGTTGCTCGCAACCAAGATGTTCCCATGGTTGCCCTAATGGCTCCGATTCAAGTCGGCCCACGCTGTATCATGGTTCGGAAAGACTCGGGCATCACCTCGTTTGAACAACTTAAAAACCTCACCCTTCAAATCGATTCAGGACGTCCCTACGTCGCCTTTATGAAAGGCAAAGGACTCCTTGATGATTCCGTGAAAATCGCTCCGTACTTCGGAAGCGTCGCACAGCTTGTCGCTGGCTCAGGATTCGCAGCCCAAGGGTATACCTTCAGCGAACCATTCATGGCCAAAGAACAAGGGGTTGAAGTGACTCAATTGATGATGTCCGACATCGGATACAACCCTTACGCAAGCCTTTTGGTTACAACGGAACCATACGCCAAGCAACATGCAGATACTTGCCGACGAATGGTTCAAGCAAGTGTGGAAGGGTGGCAGAAGTATTTGTCAGAACCACAGCAATCCAACGCCGTGATCTTGGCAGCAAACAAACAAGGATTGACGAAGGAAGCCCTCGACTATGGAGTCGAGGCTCTCAAGCCACTGTGTTATGAAAACGGCAACCCAGAAGGTGTCGGCGCGATGAAGCCGGAACGCTGGACGCAATTGGCAGATACGCTTGTCGATCTAAAACTAATCGATCGATCAAAACTGAACGTATCGGCTAGTTACACCACCGAGTTCCTCGCTCCAACGACAAAAGAACCCTCTGAGAAGTAAGTCGCAAACGCGAGTGCAATCGAAGGCAGACTAAGCTTACTTAGCTTGTTCCGTCGGTTGCTCAATCGCGATGACTTGGTTGCCAATACGCATGATCAACGTATCACCAGCGAGGGCTGCGCCGTACACGGTCGGCCCGCTAAAAGCTGCGGCCGATCGTCGACGTTCTTCGGTGGTCTCTTCTGCCATCTGCGTTGTTTCCTTGGGCAAGTCGTTCAGGTCAAGCGTTTGATTCTCGGCGAGTACCTGAAAGCTTGGGCCAGCCGAAAGAACCGTCGTCAGCCCCTCTTTCCCGAAGAAGTAAACTTTGTCGCCGATACCCACAGGAGTAGCCCAACAAGCTTGTTTCAGGCGTTCGTTGTAAAGGACATTGCCTGTTGCAACGTCGACACAACTGACGACTCCAACGCGACTTACCCAATAAGCGTGTTGTCCAAATTGAATTGGCGAAGCCCAAGATGGGCTCAGCTTATCGGCTTGCCAAACAAACTTCGCTTCCCAACCTGATCCGCTTTTTGAAACTTGAACCAACCCGTTGGATTTCTGCGATTGTGTAGCGTTCTCTCCGTTGCGACCTGCTGAGGCCCCGACGAGAAAAGTCCCTTTGCCGATATCGATAGGCGATACGCTTGTATTGCCCCCAAGATTACCGATCGTCCAAAGTTCTGTTCCTTCTTGTGCGGAGTAACCTTTGAGCGTTCCATTCGAACTGACTATCACTTGAGTCTCACCGCCGATTTCGAAGGTAGCTGGCGAAGCCCATGATCGACCGGCAGCACGGGGTTGGCTCCAGAGTGTCTGTCCAGTTGACTTCGACAAAGCGACCAAATGCCCTGGCCCATCATGCTCCAAGAGCAAGAAAACTCTCTGTGCGTCTTGGCATGGTGAAGCTCCTAATCCAAACTCGGCTTTCCATGGCCCAAATTCCTTCTCAACGGACTTGGACCATTGTTGTTTCCCGTCGTGGCTTAGGGAAACGCAATCACCACTTTCAAAGAAAGCGACGATGCGCTCCGCATCGACAACGGGAGTTGGAGCAGCGCGGCTGACGTAGTAACTGTTGGCTACAGGAGCCGTGTTGGCAACTTGATAATCCCATTGCACCTTGCCGGTCTTCCGATCGAGGCTAATGACATGGTAAGTGTCTTTATTTGGTCCATCGACAGTTGTGACATAGACCGAGTTACCCCACACCACGGGACTGGATTGGCCGTGACCGGTCAACGGGGTTTTCCAAGCGATGTTTTCCTGGGTGCTCCAATTAACGGGAATCTTCGTCGCATCGACGCCAATAGCTTTGGCACCGAGGAAACTTGGCCAAGCGATTGCGGTATCGACCTTGGCGTTGTCTTGTGCAACAGCCATGTTCGTTGCATTGCATACAAAGAGTGCGGACCAAGCCGCAGTAGATAGCGTCAGCTTTGCAAGACGAGCTTTGAGATCACGTTGTTTGTTTGAAGTTTCGGTAAACAAGATAACTTTGGTCTTTCTTAATCAAGTCGCATCTGAAACGGCTCAGCCCCATGCCAGCGTACAAGTGTACCGAAGCGATCCCCCGAGAGTGGAAGATAAAATCACTTGAGAGATTTTAGGGGAATTTCGGTGGACGTTTTTCGACAAAGGCACGCATGCCTTCCACGGCCGACTCGGTGTTTGCGGCAGTGGACATCATCGCCGATCCGCTGGAGAGTTGCATCATCAACGACTCACCGATCATCTCGTTGAGAAGTCGTTTTGTTAGTCCTACCGCGTCCGCTGAACCTTCGGCGATGTTGTCGATCCAATCGTGTGCAGCAGCCCAGATTTGATCCGATGAGACTAAGCGATGGACAATGCCGAGCCTATGCAATTCAGGGGCCTGCAAGGTCTCACGCCCGAGCAAGATCCTCGCGGCGGTTGATCCACCGCAACGAAAGGTAATCAGCGGAGTTAACAAGCCGGATACGAGCCCGATCTTTGGAGCGGGTGCGGAGAATTCAGCACGCGAACTTGCGACCACCAAGTCTGCGGCGCAAGCCAAAGCAACTCCAAAACCACGCACAGGACCGTCGATCGCAGCGATGACTGGCTTGGGCAATCGAAGCAGTGCTTCGACTAACTCCTGTAGCTCGTCGGCGATCTCTTGCCATTGCGATTGTGCGTCGCGACTCTGGGAAGTCTCATGCCACTCCTTCAAGTTGATCCCTGAGCAAAAGTGTTCCCCTTTGCTGCTGAGGATGATCCCCCGGATGCTTTTATCTTGGTGGAAATCCGAGATCGCATCGAGGAGCTGCCTGACCATTTCTCTGGTCAGTGCATTGCAACTCGATGGAGCATCGATGAGGATCGTTCCACTCGGGGCAACCTTGTGAAGGCGAATCATATTCAATCCACTGCCTAGCGAGATTGGAAAGCTTAGCGAGACTGGAATCCCAATTGCTTTTGCAAGGTGGAGAACCATCCGCTGATCGAACTGTTGCTTTCCAACGTCGAGACGTTTTGCACGCCTGCCGTGGTAGGAGCTGTTGAGAAGCGGGCCATCAAGTCATCCTCGGTCGGATTGAAGCCTTGAACCTTGACCACATAGTAAATCTCTTTGGCAGCATCGGTAGCAACGATAGTCGAACCTGGAGCCGCACTAAAGATCTTTTCCATGAACGCTCCATCGGTTGGCTTCAGTCCATCGATGGTGCTAAGTTGAATATCAAAGTTCGCTACCAGCGAATTGAGCCATGTAAAGGGCGTTGGACGCTGGACAAGTGCACGGTCGGTTTCGTTTTCAAGCGATTCGACCAGCGAGGAAGTCCCAACTTTGGCGGCTAACTCTTTAGCTTTCGCTTCGGCTAACTCAGCTGCTTTTTGAGCTTTCCAAACTTTGATCACTTCCTCTTTCGCCGCTTCAAAGGATGGCGTGCTGGCTTCGGTATGCTGAATTTTCCAGAATATAAATCGGTTCAGCAACGCCATGCTTTGCAATGGAACATACAAGTCACCCAAGTTGTCCGCTTCTGGGGTCCCTGGTGGGACTTGGATCAACGCAGGGAATGGAATCTGTTGCATCCGAATTCCACGGGAAATTCGCGATTGTCCAATGTCTTGACTCGCTATGCTCCGGACATCCTTAAGACCGGTTTCTTGAAAGGCGAATCCGTATTTATCAGCCAGTTCTTGCAAATTGACTTGCTCGGGCTCGGAGATCGATTTGTCTTTTTCGAGCACGGCTCGTTCCCAAGCTCGTCGGTTTTGCGAATAGATTTCCATTTGATCGCGAATCTCATTGATACGTTGATCAAGGATTTTAAAAGCGGTTCCGGCAGCCATTTCACGCGCGATGCGATCTTTGACTTCTTCGAAGCTTTGCGTACGAGTTGGCTCAGCAGCGGGCTGTTGAACTGCTGGCGGAGTAGCGGTTGCAGGTGCTGGCTCTGTTGTCGGTGCAGGCTCTTGCGGCGCATTCGGTGCAGATTCGGCAGCTGGAGCGGGTTCGGCAGCAGGTGCAGGTTCTGCGGCAGGTACAGGCTCTTGCGGTGCAGCCGGTGCAGGCTCTGTAGCCGGTGCTGGGTCGGCAGCAGGTGCAGGGTCTTGGTACGAGACCAGTCGCAATTGTTCGTTGCGTTTTGCCGGAACTTGGGACTGCGCTGGAGGCGGTTCAGTTGCCGGTGCTGGTTCAGTAGCTGGAGCCGGCTCAGTAGCTGGGGCTGGCTCAGCAGTTGGTGGCTCGGTGGCTGGATTCTCCAGAGTAGGCGGGCGTGGCGTATCGTCTGGAGTTGCCGGTGCTGGAGTTGCTGGTGCTGGAGTTGCTGGTGCTGGAGTTGCTGGAGCTGGGGTTGCCGGGTCAGTGACCGGCTTCATTTCCGCGTCCGCCTTTACTTCTGCCTCAGCCCCTTCGGTGGCTTTCTTGGCTTCTTCAGCAGCTTTCTTTTCTTCCGGCGTTAGCGGAACATCGAATTGCTTTTCTTTGACGCGACGATCGTATTCAGCTCGAAGGATGTCTTCGGCGATCTTTCCTTTTTCTTCTTCGATGATCTTATCGATATCGCAAGAGATGTAAGCGAAGTTCGCCATTTGAGGGGTCATGAAGGCTGGTTCGGTGGCGATTGGCTGCGAGATGCGCGTGGTCGATTTTCCTTTTTCGAAAAGATCTCGAAGTTCGCGATCCGTAGGAGTTCCAGTAACCGCCGCTTCGAAATCCTTAGTGAAAACCGGAAAGGCTTCGATGGAGGCTTGGCGATTGAACCGAACGAAATATTGCCAGTTCTTGCTTGGTGGATTGAGAATCGAAGTGGGTAAGCCTTGGGAGTTGACCCGCTCTTCGTAGCGTTTGCCGCTGTTAGCTACACGCAACATGGCTTGTTTGGCTAATTCTTCTTTCATCAAGCGATTGAAGTCGGTCAAAGTCATTCGACCGCCGGAGACTTCGCGGAGGGATTTCTGAATTTGATCTCCAGAAAGCTTTCCGTCGACGAATCGTTGAAGGAATGTCGTGACGGCTTGATCGTCGAAATGGATCCCCAAGCGTTGAGCTTCTGCGGCCAGGAGTTTTCTTTCGAGGATCAATCCCGGATCACCGGCTGGTGAGATTCCGACGAGAGAAAAATCTGGGCGGACTTCGGGGACGCGTGGAAATCCACCTTTGTCCCGGACATCCATCCCGAGCTTTCTCAGGAATGTATTAGCCACCGACAATTCGGAGAGTTCGATTTCGAGTTGTTCGCGAGAGAGGCTACCTCCGGACCACGAGGCGGCAGTTGCCAGGGCGTCTTTACGCCCGACGACCGGGCCGGAGCCGGTGAAGGACTGCAGCATCGGTGCGACAACGAAGGAAAGAATTGCAATCAGAACCGCTACTGCCATCCATAGCCGCTGATTCTTCCGAAAAATCGTAAAGGGACTTGCCATAAAAAATTTTTTCCTTGGGTCGTTACGACGCGGAATTCCAACCTGCAGCATCCTCAGCCGCAGTTACCTTCTCAGCCGTCTACGAGGGCCTTTCAATTGGTGGATTGTAGGAAATCCCGCATTCGACGCAATCGCACTACTGAATCGCTTCCCCCCAGGAATCCGCCTTTCAAAGCCCCATTTTTTCGACTCAAGGGACCTAAACTTCCGAGTCCGGGGGCTTGACAGAGTGCCAACCCTTCGATCACAACGCCATTCCCGGCGGAGGTCTTTTAGCCTTTTTAATCACCGAAAAGCAACCAGTCCCCATGAGTCAAAAGAAGTCCCTAGTAATCGTCGAATCTCCAGCGAAAGCGAAGACGATCTCCAAGATCCTTGGGAGCGATTTCCAGGTCGAAGCCTCGATCGGTCACATTCGGGACCTACCTGGGGGCTCGAAAGAAGTCCCTGCGGAATTCAAATCCCAACCCTGGGCTAGCCTTGGGGTAAACGTCGAGCAGGACTTTGAGCCCCTGTACATTGTTCCAGCCGACAAAAAGAAACATGTAAATTTTCTTAAGTCTGCCCTCAAGGATGCTAAAGACCTCTATCTCGCGACGGACGAAGACCGCGAAGGGGAAGCGATTTCGTGGCACTTGAGAGAGGTTCTCAAGCCGAAGGTTCCCGTTCACCGGATGGTGTTCCACGAAATCACCCGCGAAGCGATTCAAAGCGCACTGGCTTCGACCCGCGAGATCGACGAAGGATTGGTCAAAGCTCAGGAGACTCGGCGGATTCTCGACCGGCTTTACGGCTACGATGTCTCGCCGTTGTTGTGGAAGAAAGTGCGTCCGGGCCTATCCGCAGGTCGCGTTCAGAGCGTCGCCGTCCGGTTGATCGTCGAACGCGAACGGGACCGAATGGCTTTCCGAAATGCAACGTACTTTGACCTCGAAGCTCACTTGCGAACCGGGCTTGGAGAATCGTTCTCGGCGATGCTCGTCAGCGTCGCTTCTCGCCGCATTCCAAGCGGAAAGGACTTCGATGCAAGCACCGGGAAGTTAAAAGATCCGCAGTTGTTGCAGCTCGATCGCGCTGGAGCCGAAGCGTTGGCGAGTCGACTTGAGAATACCCCATTTGTTGTCACCAGCATCGAAGTTAAACCGTACACGGAGCGGCCCAAAGCTCCATTTACTACGAGCACCTTGCAACAGGAAGCCAACCGCAAGCTCGGGTTAACGGCTCGCGATACGATGCGAATCGCGCAAAGCTTGTATGAAAACGGCTATATCACTTACATGCGTACCGACTCGACCACGCTATCGAAAGAAGCCGTGGCGGCAGCTCGCAATCTCGTTCGTTCGCAGTACGGAAACGAATTCCTTTATGATTCGGAACGCAGCTACGCGACGAAGGTGAAAAACGCACAAGAGGCTCACGAAGCGATTCGGCCTGCAGGCAACACCTTCCGACTTCCGGAAACCCTCCGTGGGGAACTTAATTATGATCAATTCCGACTCTTCGATTTGATCTGGAAGCGGACGGTTGCATCGCAAATGGCCGATGCTCGCAAACGCCGGGTTGTGATGAGCATCCAAGCTGCGGACGCTGTTTTCCAAGCGACAGGAACATCGATTGAATTCGAAGGTTTCCTGAGAGCATATGTGGAAGGAAGCGACGATCCAGCAGCGGAATTGGCAGAAAAAGAACGCTTGTTGCCAACTGTTCAACCTGAGGAAAAACTCAAGCTCAACAAGCTTGATCCTCTCTCGCATACCACCCAGCCACCCGCACGGTTCACCGAAGCTTCGTTGACCCAAGCGCTCGAAGAGCGCGGGATCGGTCGGCCAAGTACTTATGCGTCGATTATCGATACGATCCTTCGCCGCGATTACGTGTTTAAAAAAGGTAATGCGTTGGTTCCGAGCTGGACCGCTTTCGCTGTTATCCGCTTGATGGAAGACCATTTCTCTTCGTTGGTTGACTATCAATTCACCGCAGAGATGGAAGACTATCTCGACCAGATCAGCCGCAACGAACGGGAGAACCTTTCGTACCTTCAGGAATTCTATTTCGGTGATGATGTCAACGAAGCAGAAGCTGCGCCGGGGGGGATCGGCCTAAAGCCACTTCTCGAACAAAAAGTTGCCGAAATCGACCCGCGATCGGCTTGTTCATACCCACTTAAATCCTACGAATCCGAGCCTGAAAACGGCGATGTAACCTCTGGAGCAAGCTTCCTAGAGACCGATTCGCAAAATCAAGTATTCGTGCGGATCGGACGTTATGGACCTTATATCGAACGTGGTGAAAAACGAGCCAGCATCCCTGAGGATATGCCTCCGGATGAACTGACACTCGAAGTAGCTCTGGAGCTTCTCGAGAAACAAGAACGCGCGGAACAACCTCTCGGTTTTCACCCTGTCAGCAACAAGCCTATTTTCATCAAACAAGGACGCTTCGGCCCTTACGTACAGATGGGTGCAGCCGACGACGAAGAAAAGAAAAATGCTTCGTTGCCTAAAGGTGTTGCTGCCGAAGCGATGACAATCGATCTCGCCGTGAAACTTCTCTCGCTTCCAAGGAATCTTGGGAATCACCCCGAGGATGGTGAACCGATCATCGCCACCCAAGGACGCTTCGGTCCGTTCCTGAAACACGGTAGCGATTCGCGATCGATCCCAGCGGAGTACCCACTCCTTGAGATCACCCTAGAGCAAGCTTTAGGTATTCTCGCGCAGCCGAAACCGACTCGCGGGCAAGGGCGAGGTGTGGCTGCACCGCCACTGAAGACACTTGAAGTATCCCCTGTTACAGGAAAAGCGATCGAACTCCGCGACGGTCGATACGGTTTGTATGTGACCGATGGTGAGACCAACGCGTCGCTTCCGAAAGACCTCTCAGGGGATGAGCTTACCTTCGAACAAGCCGTTTCACTGCTAGAAGCAAGAGCGGCAGCAGGGCCGTCGAAGAAGAAGGGGAAGAAGGGTGCTGCGAGCAAGGGGACAGCTAAATCCGGCGCTGCGAAAAAAGGGGCTAGCAAGAAGTCCGGCAGCAAAAAGTCGGGGGCGAAGAAGTCAAGCGCACAAGCTGACGACGATGTTGGTTCAGACGATGGTGATTCAGATGCAGAATTAGCATCCGCAACCACCAGCAAAAAGAGCAGCGTTAAAAAGGGTGCTACCAAGAAGAGCGCCACAAAGAAAGCTGCGACCAAAAAGAGCGCTGCGAAAAAAAGTACAGCTAAGAAATCAACTGCAAAGGGAACGGCTGCGTTGAAATCTTCAAGCGATCAAGACGCTGAAGAGTAAGACACTGCACAGTAAGATCCGAAAGAGGCCATTGAGTAAAAACAGTGGCTAATAGGATTTGCGATTCGAGCCCTGCATTGGACACTGCAAACACATAGCCGTAGGGGCACAAAAAAGTAGGGGCGGCCAGAAATGGCAGCTCCTACGGCTTTGATTTTATCTTCCAGTACTGCGATCCCTAACGGTCGCTGCTCGCGGTTGATTATCTGCGGATGTTGGCGTTGATATTCGAGTCAGGCGCTTCGCGTTCCGCCAGGCGTGTAGTCGAGTTTGGATTCCGATCGGTCATCAATTGACCTGCGATAGCACCGGTAGCCGAACCGGTAATGCGGGCTACGGGTGCGGATACAAATGGGATATCGTTGACCTCGGGGACTAGCGTAGAACCCCCGAGAAACGCTGAGCCGGCGAGAGTTGAATAGGTGTGTACCACCATAGAATTCTCAAGTCGCTGGTCATCCTGCACTTTTGCATAATGCAGCGCATCGTTGCTGACGATCGCTTGCTGACCGAGTGGAACGAACGGTACGTAGCGGGTGGCAGCATAAGCCCCTGGCCACGAAGCTTTTGCGAAATCCTTGGCCTTGGCTGCTTCATAAATAGCGCTCGCCGGATTGTCTGAATTGATCGAGAGTGTTCGTGTATACGGATTATACGAATCGGTCCGGTAGAGCCTTGAAGGGAACATGCTGTAAGTGCATACGCGAGCGATTCCGTCGGTGTATTTCCACAAAGGGTGAATGTCGGCATTCGCTTCGAGACGTTTCCATTGCTCCATCGGATCGTAATGATGGGCTTCGACGACGACTTGGTGCAAGTCGTTCTCTTCCAGGTAAGCGATCGCGGCTAGAAGTGCGTCTTGTTGCGTTGATTTTCGAGACTTGGACTTAGGCAAGATCTGACGGTTCGCAAGTTCACTGCGCCAACTGTCCCAAGCTTCCGCTGGTTTATGAAGGAGCCGTTCCCAGCGATCCATAACAGGAACTGGTCCGCCGATGAGGACTGGTGGGCTAAGTAGTGAATCTTGGGGCAAGAGCGACGTCTGCTCTGTACCATAGCGGTAGGGCATGGGTTGCGGTCTAAGTTGCGTGCATCCGCTGCTTAGCACGCAGATGATCGCAATAGCAACGACACTTGCACGGTTGAATAGCTGCAAGACGCAGCTTATCGCAGAACCATTGCCGACGAAGATCCTGAAAGGTCCGATTCGTTCCGAGCGATCAATGAAATCTGATTGAAATGCTATCACTGGGTTAGCTACGGTTTAGGTAGGAAACTGACTTCGCTGAATTCGGACTGGTAGGACGAGGCCCAAGTTATTGGGTGTCAGGCTCAGGGCTTGCGATACAAGATGGAATAAAGCAATGTTGCGGCGGCGTCCATATCGGCTAGTGATTGAAGGCGATTGATGTTCGATCGAATTGCGATTTGGGAGATGAAGATCGCTAGCGAAGCTGGTTGGGGCAAGAAGCTGGGTAAGAGCTTGGCGGGATAGTGAAGATGCGCAAAATGCGTTGCAATTGCTAGATCAAGAATTTTGGTTGCACACGGAAAAACCCGCAAGTTTTATCTAGGCTAACGCCGAAACTCTTGTTGTTCGACGAGTCTGATCGTCATAGCACAAGAAGGGTATAATTCGATGTCCTGCAAGCGTCTCTACTCAGCACTTTGGATGATTTTGATTGCGACCGCCTCGACGCAGACCGGTTGCATACACCTATCGAATATGGGTCTTGGACCTTTTGGGGTTCCGATTCCTATCACGCCATACATGCAGGATAGCGAGGAAGTTCAGTTCCATATCCACGAGAGGTATGCACGGGTTCCGATTCTCGGCCCGATTACTCGTGGGGGAACGATCGCTGCTATCGATCCACCGAGCGACGACGAAGTGATCCACGCTTTGGAGCGTGCTCGCCCAATCCGCGGTGGTGTTCCATTCTTGCATGAGAAGCAACGGAACAAAGTACGGATCGTGAAAGAGAAGATCGCCGACTACATCGACGATCCACGATTCGTCCCCTTGATCGGCTTCGCTCAGTTGCACCACGCACATTACAAGTGCACCGTGTACTTCGAAGAACGCACGATCAACGGATGGCCTGTTCCATATACGCTCGAAGACAACGAGTGTGTAGAAGTCATCTACATTGACCATAATCACTTCCACATGTGTGGTGATCCTGATACCGGGGCTTCGAGTCCTTACTAAACCAAAGTCTCGCAAACTTAGAGCTTTATCGAATGCTTAGGCGTTCGACACCATGACCTGAGGGCACGACATCAGGAAATGGAATTGCGTTCGGGCAAGCTACAGACATAAAACGCTTCAAACCAAGACGCGAAGGCGGGGGAATTAATTCTCCCGCCTTTCGTCGTTATGCGTTTCCCGGCGGGTTTCTAGAGGGGATTGCTCTGGGAGTACAATGAACAATACGACAATGCGACTTCTAGAAACTTGGTGCAACAGCTTGGCATATCAGCTTGGAATCGCGCAATGGATGCGTCGATTCGCGGGGTGAGCTGAAACACGAGAATTCGCTTGCAATGCTCGATAGGTAAGACTGGAGTTAACGTCGGTGGTTCAAAAGGCGATTGAGTGCGAACAGGTAGAAGTTTTGTTCCGGCGAGGCAAGTCGGTGCAGAAGGTCCTGCATGGGCTTAGTTTAAGTGTCGAGCCGGGGCAGATCGTCACGCTGCTTGGGCCGAGCGGCTGTGGGAAAAGCACTTTGCTGAAGGTGGTCGCTGGTTTATCCAAGGCCGATAGCGGAAGTGTAAAAGTCTTTGGTGCTCAAGTTGCTCAGGCTCAGAGCAAGCTCGCGTTTGTTTTCCAAGAGGCGGCATTACTTCCTTGGAGAACGGTTTGGCAGAACGTAAAGCTACCTTGGGAGATTCGAAGGAACTTCGCTGAGTCGGAGCTAACCGATCGGATGAAACATGTGTTGGACTTGGTCGGATTTAGCGAATCGGATTGGACTAAGAAACCTAGTCAATTGTCTGGTGGGATGAAAATGCGAGCGTCGATTGCGCGGGCATTGATCACCGAACCGCAGTTGCTACTGCTCGATGAGCCGTTCGCTGCCCTTGATGACATGCTTCGCTCCAAACTCAATGACTTGTTATTGCAGATCGCACAGCGCACCGGATGCACGATGTTGTTTGTCACGCACAACATCGCAGAAGCGATTTACTTGAGCCACCGCATCGCCGTGTTTCGCCGCGGTCTCATCGGCGAAGAGATCTCAATCAACTTGCCCTTTCCTCGGACGGCTGCGATGCGATCTAGCCCTGAGTTTGCCGATTACTACGGGCGAGTAAGTAGCTCGTTGATGCGGAGTGCGGAATGAACAAAGCCCCTTTAATAGCTAGGATTCTCGCACCTCTTTTTGTTCTTTGCGTCGTTGGGTGCACATGGCATTTCGCTGTCGACTTTTTTCGTGTCCCAGCGGTTGTCCTACCTAAGCCCGATGCGGTGTTGCGAGGGATGTGGACCGAACGCATTCCCTTGATTCGTGGCGCTTGGGTGACATTTCAAGCAGCGTTCTTAGGACTTTTGTGCAGCGCTGTGATAGGAACGCTTGTCGCGATGCTCTTCAGCCAATCCGCTTGGATTCGCACCGCACTTTATCCATACGTATTGTTTCTTCAGACCGTCCCCATCGTTGCGATCGCTCCGTTGCTCATCATCTGGTCAGGCCTTGAATTTCGAACTGTCGTTCTTGTCTCGAGTATTATCAGCGTCTTTCCGATCATCTCGAACGTCACAAGCGGTTTGCTTTCGATCGATAGCAATCACTTGGATTTGTTTCGCTTGCAGGGAGCAAGCCGTTGGACCATGTTGACGAAACTGCGGATTCCCTCAGCGGTTCCTTCGTTGGTCCAAGGTTTGAGGATCAGCGGTGGTTTGGCCGTGATCGGTGCGATCGTGGGGGAGTTATTTGTCGCCAACTCCGGAGCATACGATGGATTAGGAACGATCATGAATGCCATGCAAGCGAACTTGAGGACCGCCGAATTGATGGGGGCCATCGCCGCATGCACCCTGTTGGGGATCGTTTTGTTTCTATCCGTCGAAGCTCTCAATCGATTTCTTTTGCGACGCTGGACGATCGACGCCGGATTTGAAGGCGACCGCTGACACGCTTGGGCGCGAACGCCAGGCGATTTAACACTAGGCGATTTATGGCCAAGAAAGCTGAAGGCCGAGGAAATCGGCGGTGGATTGGTGCTATTCCCCGGAAAAAAACTAGGAAAATCCCCGTTCCTCCCCAATCCAGGATAGGACGCGTCGAACCCTGGGGAACTTTGAAGTATAGTAATCCCCTACTCCACAACATTTTTTTCCGGCATGGTTCGTCTGCAACCCTCTGGGCACTTGATTTAGAAATCCACCAACATGTCACTCGCTTGGGACCGTTTGATTCCGATCCTCCGCTCGCACCGTCGTTTTATCTTGACCAGCCATATCCGGCCCGATTGCGATGCTCTAGGGAGCGAAATTGGCATGGCGGGAATCCTGGAGGCGATGGGCAAACAAGTCACGATCGTCAACGGCCATCCAACTCCATCAGCCTTGGCTTTCCTCGATCCGAGACAGAATATCCGGGTGCTTGGTGAAAGCATTTCGCCAGATGAAGTCGAAGGAGATTGTTTGATCGTCCTCGATACGAGCGCTTGGGCTCAACTCGGCCCCATGGCAGAAGTCTTGCGTCGATTCACAGGCCGAAAGCTTGTCATCGACCATCACGTTGGAGAAGACGATCTCGGAGCTGAGTTTTTCAAGGACACCAGTGCTGAGGCGACGGGTCACTTGGTGACTCTTTGTGCGAAAGAAGCTGGGGTTCCGATCACCAAAAACATGGCAAACGCCCTTTATGCGGCGATCGCAACCGATACCGGCTGGTTTCGATTTGCGTCGACTACAAGCTCCACGTACCGGGTCATCGCGGAATTGGTCGATAGCGGAGCATCTCCTTCGACCATCTATGGCGATCTTTTCGAGCGAGATACCATCGGGCGAGTACGGCTCCGAGGCCGAATCCTTGCACGCACCGTTTCGGAATGCCAAGGCCAATTGGTCCATACCTTTGTGCGCAAAGAAGACTTCGCCGAATCAGGTGCTTTGCCAAGCGATACCGAGGACGCGATCAATTTGACCCTTGCGATCGAAGGGACCAAAGTTGCGGTCATTTTCATCGAGCAGCTCAAGGGTGGGTTCAAGATTTCCTTCCGTTCCCGCTGCCATGTCGATTGCAATGAGCTTGCACGGCAATTCGCAGGTGGTGGCCACCGAGCCGCTGCTGGAGCGTTTCTCGAAGGCGAATTCTCCGATGTGCAGTCGAGGGTTTTGCAAGCCGTCCGAAGTGCGATGGGCAATACCCCCGCAAATCTTACCTAGCCTGCTTGAATTACCAAGCGTTTCGTCTATTCTCAAGGAACTCCTCGGCGCTTTCGAGCGTCGAAACGGAGTCGTTTGTGCATCTACAGTGGAACGCATCACGAGCATTCAGGAGCATCGAGGACAAGATGATGAAGCGATGGTTGTTGGCAACGTTGGTATCCCTGGCAACTGCTACCCTCGGGGGTGAAGTCATGGCGGGCTTCGGTTCGCATGGCGGGCACGGCTCGAGCGGTGGATACGGATCAAGTGGTGGATCGAGCGGCGGATATGGCTCGAGTGGTGGGTACGCTGTATCGTACGGTTCCTCGGGTGGTTCTTCCGGTGGCCATGTAGGTCCCCTGCGCCGCTTGCACCAAAAGATTCACACACACATTGCAGCCAAGCATGCGCGGCACGCAGCCCGTTGGGGATCGAGTGGTGGCGGATCGAGCGGCGGATCATCCGGTTACTATCCATCGGCAGTATCAAGCTACGGTTCATCTGGTGGAAGCTCCGGCGGATACCGAGTTAGCAGCTATGGTTCTTCTGGCGGTGGATCCTCTGGCGGCGGATCTTCGGGCGGAAGCTATTCCGGAAGTGGATCGAGTGGCGGTGGTTCGAGTGGCTACAGCTCCGGTCGATATCTTCCTTCTTACGAATACGGCTCGAGCGACTCGGGATACGAAGTTCCTAGCTATACCTTTGGCAGCAGCAATCAATCGTTGCTCGGTGGGCAAACCATCGCTTCGAACCGCGCTGGCGCGTCGTTCGAAAGCGTTGCGGCTACAGAAGTTCAATTGATGGTTGAAGTTCCACGCGACGCAAAAGTCTTCGTCAACGGAAATGCAACGACATCGAGTGGATCATCCCGTCGATTCGTCAGTCGCGATCTCGACACAAAGGATGCTTATCGCTTTGAGATCCAAGCTAGCTACGAAGTTGCCGGCAAGGAAGTAACGCAAACCAAGACGATCATTGCGCGTCCTGGCAGTTCCGAATCGGTAGTCTTTGACCCTTCGGTCAGCGATGATCCAGTCGAAACCACGTTGACGTTGAATGTTCCTGAAGGAGCAAAGGTCGTGTTGGCCAACAACTCTACGAAGAGCGACGGATCGACCCGCGTGTACCGCACCAAGCAACTCAAGACCGGAGAAGCTTGGGAAGACTACAAGATTCAAGTCACTCATAACGGGACCACCAAAGAAAAGACCATTCGTCTAATCGGTGGTGACAAGTTGGAGATGAGCTTTACCTTTGCTGAAGAGCAAGGAACCGAAGTTCAATCCAACAAGATCGCTTCGCTGCGATAGTCTCCCGCATTTGCTTGTCGCGATGTACTTCAACCACGCGACCTGAACAACATCAAACGACCGTGACCAAAATCACGGTCGTTTTTCTTTGGTTCGCAGCAGCGTAATGAGCTTGTTTTGGCTTAGCGTAAGTAGCGTAAACGGTTGTTAGGTTTAGCTTAAGTATTGAACGACAACGCATACCGCGCGCACCCTCATACCGCCCCTTCAGGGCTTGCGTATCTAATCCGTATGCGAACCCAGGGCGTTGCCCTGGGCTTTCTCCTGTCACCCCGTTGGGGTTAAAAACAAATTACCTCGACACACCGGTCTTTGACCCCAACGGGGCACTGGTCTTCCGCTCCAACGAGGCACCGGTCTTCCGCCCCAA
>Ga0214163_1000494_pt1 | contig 18220 bp, 14 predicted proteins | sample LakMenepilimnion_2_FD_153001 | JGI IMG/M metagenome (GOLD analysis project Ga0214163, IMG submission 153001) | Freshwater microbial communities from Lake Mendota, WI - Practice 15JUN2010 epilimnion v4 | ecosystem: Environmental > Aquatic > Freshwater > Lake > Epilimnion/Euphotic zone | place... | reverse complement strand
AGCAAGAAATTCAATGAAATGTATGCCAAAGATGATTTGAAATATTCTTTTGTCGAAAAGTATTTTACCAAATCAGCCGGTGAAGAACGTGTGAAGAAAATTATTCGCCAAAAGAAAGATTTATGGAATACTTGTGTTGATATCAAAACGGAAGTGACTCGTTGGAAGCCTTTCACCCTATCGTATGCACAGTCGGCCGAGTACCCAGTTCAGGTAGCTCCTAATTTATGGGCGCATCGATCGATTTCCAATCAGATTTTTGAAGCGATAAAAAATTCGCCTTTACGTGAAAAGAAGGAATATGTCTATTCAGATTTGTCGTATTATTTATTGCCGGAAATGGCTCCTAAAATTATGGGGAAATCGTGGCCTGAATATTTGTCAACGTCGTTTTATAGACCGTTGGGTGCGTCAACTTTAGTGTATCAAGCGGAAAAATATTTTCCATTAGCTAGGATTGTGCCTACCGAGTACGATTCATTATTTAGAAAAACGTTGATTCATGGAAAAGTGCATGATGAAGGAGCAGCTCTTTTGGATGGGATTTCTGGGCATGCGGGCTTGTTTGGGAATGCCAATGATTTAGCAAAACTGATGCAAATGTATTTACAAAAGGGGTTTTACGGGGGCCAACAATACATTCAAGAATCGACCGTAAAGCAATGGACGAATTATCCTTTTTCGATGGAAGAAAATTCAAGGCGAGGAATCGGTTTTGATAAGGTGGATCGGAAAAAACCTGGGATATCAGCGGCAGCTTCAGCTAGTGCATCAAGCTTTGGTCATTCTGGTTTTACAGGAACATATACTTGGATCGATCCAGAGCATGATTTGGTGTATGTATTTCTTTCTAATCGCGTGTATCCTACTCGGAATAATAGTAAGATTTCAGATGCTAATATCCGAACTGGAATTAATGAAGTCATTTATAAAGCGATTAAAAAAGGTAATTGATGCACATTTTAATCACGGGAGGGACTGGTTTAATTGGAAGGGCGTTGACTGAAAAGTTGAAATCTGAAGGACATACTGTGGCCATTTTATCTCGATCGGGGGGTGATTTTAAATGGAATGTGCGGGATGGTTTTATGGACCCTTTAGCCTTTGAAAAGGTAGATGCTATCGTTCATTTAGCTGGTGCAGGAATTGCGGAAAATCGTTGGACCCCCGCTCGAAAAAAAGAAATTATAGACTCAAGAGTTGAAAGTGCTCGCTTGTTGGCGAACACGCTTGCGGGCATCAACCATCAAGTGAAAACAATCGTTTCCGCCTCCGGAATTGGCTATTATGGGGCTGATACGGGGGAATCCATTTGTACTGAAATATCAAATTCGGGGATTGATTTTGTTGCAGAGTGTACACGGGAATGGGAGAAAAGTATGGATCCTTTTGCAGGCTTAGGACTCCGAGTGGTGAAGTTGAGAACGGGCTTAGTCATGTCGAGCCAAGGAGGAATTTTCCGCGTGTTGGCCAGGCCCGTTTATTGGTTTTTGGGAGCTATTTTAGGAACAGGAAAGCAATGGCAATCATGGATTCACATGGAGGATTTGGTCGAAATGTTTAGGTTAGCTTTGACTAATTCTTCGGCCAGTGGCGTGTACAATGCGGTCGCTCCCGAACCGATTCGCCATCGAGAAATGATGAAATTAATTGCCGATAAAATGAAAAGGCCTTTAATTTTTCCTCCAATTCCTGCCTGGTTTTTAAAGGTTATTTTAGGAGAAATGGCTACTTTAGTGACAGGAGGAAATTTTGTTTCAAGTGAAAAAATACAAAAAGAGTTATCATTTACGTTTAAATATTCGAGCTTCGCTGAGGCTATAAAAAAGTTGACTTATGTCTAAAAATATTTTAATTTATTGTGGTTCATCAAAGGGGCATGATGTTGTTTATGAGCAGGAGGCTATTAAACTAGTTCAATTGCTGAAGGCGCATGATTGTAAGATTATTTTCGGGGCTGGAAGTGTTGGATTAATGGGGGTTTTAGCGGATGAATACTTGCGCATAGGTGGCGAATTGATTGGTGTCATACCCTCATTTATGGAGCCTTGGGAAGTGAAACACTTGGGGATTCAGACTTGTCATGTGACGCAGTCGATGCATGAACGTAAGGAAATGATGGCTGAAATGGCGGACGCCGTTATTGCATTGCCGGGTGGATTTGGGACGCTGGATGAACTTTTTGAGATGCTGACTTGGAAGCAATTGGATTTACATCAAATGCCCATTAGCATTTTAAATACAGCCCATTATTATGATCATTTAATCAAGCATTTGGACCACATGGTTCAAGAAGGATTTTTGAAGGAGCGCAATTTATCTGCTTTGCATATTGAATCTAAGCCGGAGGAATTGGTTACTTGGTTGATGAATTATGAACCGGATAAAATGGAAAAGAAGTGGATTTACCGGGGTAAAAAGGAAGTTTAATGAGGAAGTTTTTGTGGCTATTTCTGGGAATTTTATGTGCGCAATATGCTGTTGGCCAAAAGCAACCCGAGAGTTTAGGGTCGGCGATCAACAGTGAATTTTCCGAATTAAATCCGGTCATGGCGCCTGATGGAAAGACCTTATATTTTGGCAGAAAAAATCACCCATCTAATAAATACGGCTCTCAAGGATCTGAAACCGTGAAGGGATCTCAAGATATTTGGTACTCAGAAAATGTGAACGGGGTTTGGAGTACTGCTTTCAGGATGCCAGACGCTTTGAACCGCGATCAATATAATACGATTTTATCGATATCGCCTGATGGACAAACCATCCTTTTGAAGGGGGCTTATGTGCAAGGAAACTACGAGACCCGCGGTTTTTCTATCGCTAAAAAATCGATTTCGGGTTGGTCTATCCCGGAAAAAATCAATATTCCCTCCTATGAAAAATTGAGTCGTGGCAAAAATGAATATGGCTATTTAAGCATGGATGGAAAGACTCTTTTGCTTGCTTTTTCTGAAAAGAAAAACAGTGATCGGGATGATATGTATGTGAGTTTTTTGAGGAATGGGTATTGGACTAAACCGCAGAATTTGGGCCCAAGCATTAATACCGATTTTTCAGAAACGACGCCTTTTTTAGCTGCGGATGGAAAGACTTTGTATTTTTCTTCTGATCGTCCAGGAGGCTTGGGGAGCCAAGATATCTATGTCTCAAAGCGTTTGGATGAGTCTTGGACTTCTTGGCGTAAGCCTGTCAATGTGGGTGCACCCATAAATTCAGAAGAATATGACGCCTATTATAGCTTATCTGCCAAAGGGGATTTTGCGTATTTTTTGTCCAGCAAAAATTCAATGGGGAAGAAAGATATCTTTCGAATGCCGGTGGAAAAAGAACCTGAAATTCCTGTTGAACCGAAGAAAGTGGAGGCACCGGTATTGGCCCAACAAGAAGTCAAGTCAAGTCCACGAATTGGTTCAAGTGAAACTTCTGAGGCGGTCGTTTTAGTTTCAGGAAAGGTGTTAAATAAAATATTGAATGTAGTGCCAGAGGGTGCAGAAATTACGTATGAGGATTTAAAAACGGGCCAATTATTAGGTACGGCAAAACCGGATCCTTCAACTGGTTTATATAAATTAGTACTTCCTTATGGGATAAATTATGGGATTACAGCGAAAGCTAATGGGTTTTTACCGAGTTCAATTAACCTAGACTTAAGTAAATTAAGGGGTCGGTATTTGGAATTAGATGAAAAAGATTTAGTGATGGCGGCCATTGCCAAAGGGGCTAAAATGACTATTAATAATTTGTTTTTTGAACTGGGCAAAGCGACTTTAACACCTGAATCGGATCCCGAATTAAAACGCTTAGTCCAAGTAATGAACGAAAATGCGGATTTGCGCATTGAGATTTCTGGACATACGGATAATACAGGAACAGATGTGATCAATGAGAAATTGTCTCAAGCCAGAGCCGATGCCGTTAAAAACTATTTGATGACTGCAGGAGTGGCAGCAAATCGCATTCAATCTAAAGGGTATGGGTCATTAAAACCTATTGCTACGAACGAAACGGAGGAAGGCCGACAAGCCAATCGACGGGTAGAATTTTCTATTTTATAGGGTAACGGTGTCAATGAAATTGACAAGCCAGCGGAAAGGCATGCTGGTGTATTTTCTGACGCGCAAGAATCGTTTTCGAGGCAAAATAGGTGCCGGTTTTATATAAAAACAAGGAAATTGTTTATACAAATTATGGCCATTTGCGATTAATGCTTGGGCATAAAAATCAAAAATTGAGGCTACATCGCCTTTTTCCTGAAAGGTATATCGGTTCTGATATTTTGAAATTTGGGTAGGCTTTTCAGGGCTATAGCCAGAGAAATGAAAGAATATCAAAGGGTATTTTTCATTAATTTGATACGGTTCATTGTCGTTGGTAATCACGCGCTCATGGAGATTCCAATAAGCCATGTTTAAACCTAAATGCCGACTAACATATACATCTTCATAGTATAATGGCGCAAAGTTTACCCACAATTGGTCTACAAACATGCCTTTTTCCAAATCAATGTAGCAATGGTCCCTTAAGCGATCTTTCCACCAGGCTAAAAAGGAAGTGGTGGTAGCGGATCTTTTCGTTCCAATAAACCCTAAATTATATAATCCGGTATTCAGCAAACCCCTTTCTTGTGGCTCACTCTCGTCGGGATAGGCTAAAAGGGTGTGTGGCGTTAAAAACAAACTGTTATTTTCCAAACCCCTTTCAATCTCAGTTAATGGTTGGTAAATCACAATATCCGGATCAAAGTAATGAACAATTTCAGCTTCAGGATAGGTATTGTATATGTGATCTAGGAAAAAGGGCTTTACAGCGGTATTTAACTCGGTGATATTGTATTTTTCACATAAATCATCTAAATCTTCAATGCCTATGGTATGCAACTCGATGAGCTCGTAGGGAGGCAACTGATCTTTTTGAATGTCCGATTTATCCAATCGGTCTACCAGGCCAATAAAATATCGATACGTTGGATTGTGCTTTTTAAGGGAATCACCAAGGGTTTTAGCTTGTGCTAAGTAGTTAATGGAACAAATGGTGAGGACTATTTTTTGCATATTCAAAATGATCAGTTACAAAAGTACTAAATGCAAATTAAAAAACGTTGTTGCTAAGCGAGCATTCGATTAGGGTACTTTAGCTTTACTAACTTTTTAAAAGTTAGTAAAGCTTGTTGGAACTTTGCTGGCTCGACTTAGCAAAAAGTATTTTTAGGGCCATAAATCTAAAACAAAAAGACCCTCAAGCAAGCTTGAAGGTCTCCAGTCGATTAATCGTACTTGGGATGGGAATCGAACCCACACGAGCGTTACGGCTCACAGGATTTTAAGTCCTGCGTGTCTACCAGTTCCACCACCCAAGCGTCCCTGTAAAACTCAAAAGCACCGGAAGGTGCCTTCTTGTTTTGAGCGAAAGACGGGGTTCGAACCCGCGACCTCGACCTTGGCAAGGTCGCGCTCTACCAGCTGAGCTACTTTCGCAATTTGTGGATGCAAAATTAAGTGGTTAGACCCATTTATGCAAGAGGAAAGCAAATTTAAATGAAATATTCTCTAATTTTGTGTTTTAGATAATCAACATGAGCACCAACAAGCTAGACCAAATTGACCATCAATTACTTGAAATACTTCAAAGTAATGCCAAAATTACGAACGCTCAGTTATCGAAGGAGGTCGGGCTTTCCCCAGCTCCTACGCTGGAACGAGTGAAGAAATTGGAGGCCACTGGCATCATTCAAAGTTATCATGCTCAGCTAGATAGAGACAAAGTGGGTTTAGGCGTGACAACTTTTGTAACCGTTACTTTGACGGGTCATAAGAAGCAAGTGACTGAATCTTTTGTCAGACAAATCAATCAGATTCCAGAAGTGATTGAATGCCATCACGTGACTGGCGCGGGAGATTTTATGTTGAAAATTATTTCAAAAGATATTTCAACCTACCAAAAATTGATGTTGGAAAAAATAAATGAAATCGAAGAGGTTTCAGCCACTTCTACCATGGTAATCTTGTCTACTTTTAAAGAGAGCAAGGTTTTACCTATTCCTTGATTTAAATTAGAGGCGATTCATGAATTGTGGCAACATGCGACTTTTCCAAGCCATAAATGTTCCAGCAAGAATTTCTTTTCGAGCTTCGCCCACCAACCAGAGGTAAAATCTCAGGTTAAAAACACTGGCAATCATGGGGCCGAGCATCTCTTCGCAACGAATTAAATGACGAAGGTAAGCTTTCGTGTATTGGCCATGCGTATCTTCTGCAAAGAATGGATCAATGACTGAAAAGTCGGACTTCCATTTCTCATTTTTGATATTGATGATTCCTTCCGTCGTAAAAATCATCCCGTTTCTAGCATTTCTGGTGGGCATGACACAGTCAAACATATCTATTCCAAGCGCTATGCCCTCTAAGATATTAGCTGGCGTCCCCACACCCATTAAGTATCGAGGTTTATTTTTGGGTAAAATATCGGTCACTTCATCCGCCATTTTGTACATATCTTCAACGGGTTCGCCGACCGAAAGGCCACCAATGGCATTGCCAAAGGCATTTTTTGATGCTATATATTCGGCAGACACTTTGCGTAAATCAGAATATACACTTCCCTGAACAATTGGGAAAAGGGCTTGTTGGTACCCGTATTTAGGACTCGTTTCATCAAATCGATTCATGCATCGGTCTAACCAACGATGGGTCATATCCATCGAGTTTCTCGCATATTCATAGGTACATGGATATGGGGTACATTCGTCAAAAGCCATGATGATGTCCGCACCTATCGTGCGCTGGATGTCCATGACATATTCAGGGCTAAAAAAGTGCGTACTCCCGTCAATATGTGACTTGAATTTTACTCCTTCCTCGACAATTTTTCTTCCCGTACCGGCCAATGAATACACTTGGTATCCACCCGAATCGGTCAGTATAGGCTTATCCCAACCATTGAAGCGATGCAGGCCTCCTGCCGCTTCGATGACTTCTAAACCTGGGCGAAGGTATAAATGATAAGTATTTCCCAAAATTATTTGGGCATTAATGGGCTTGCTTAATTCTGAAATATGTACAGCTTTTACCGTACCGGCTGTTCCAACAGGCATGAAAATGGGCGTTTCGATCGTCCCATGATCTGTTGTTAATTCCCCTGCACGCGCCTTAGAGCTAGGATCCGTCTGACTTATTTCAAATTTCATTCGGCAAAGCTAGGCAAAAAATTAATGGATGAATGGCAAATGCTTTGAAAAACATTTGCCATTCACACAGAATTACTCAACTTTCATGATTCCATTCATAATTCGCCAGTGACCCGGGAATGTGCATAAGAATGGATAATTTCCAGGAACTGTTGGCGCCTTAAAGACTACTTTTACTCGGCCATTTGGCTCTACGAGTGGCGTATAAGCCAATATTTCAGGTAAAGCGGGAATGTAGTTTTTAGCAACTCCATCAGAAGCAGTGATCATTTTGTCGGCTGCTAATCCGATCTTCTCCTCGCTTTTTAACGCACCTAAAACCCAGTTATGAGGCATCGCATCTGTATTTTCAAAAATTAACTCAACGGTTGATCCAGCGGGAACAGTGAATTCTTTTTGATCATATTTCATAGCCTCAGGAACCGTTTTTAAGACGCGGGTTACAACCACACCGGCTACCTTTAAAGCTGGAATGTCCAACTTCCAAGCGGTTGCTAATCGATCTAAATATTCTAAATCTACTGTACGAACTTTAGAAGCCAAACTAGTTAAATACGCTTTGGACTCGTCTAATAAATTCGCAGATCTTTTCACATTCCAAGTAGCGGAGGCTCCTTTTAATGCCGCCCCAAATGCAGGAGAAGAAGGTTCAGACATCGTTTTTAGATTTTGTACGATTTCGTCGGCTGACCATGAAACAGCACCTGCGCGGAATATTTTTTCGATCATTAGTACATTTAACCCGGCTGATTGTGATACCTCGATGGCCTTTCTGAAGATATTATTTGAGCGTTCTTTTTCTGCTAAAACAGCCGAACGATCTAATTGGATTTCCATCATGTATTGACCTGCAGTTTCTGGTGTCCAGCCAAAATTTCCTACCCAAGGGCCATTGTTATTTCTCGTCACGGAAACGGTTTCTCCCGGAGCTACGCCATCAACAAACGTATACGATTCATAATCAATCCGACTTCCCATTCCTTCAATTTTAATGCTTAAAGGGAGTGGAGTTCCTTTTGGAAGGGCAACAGTTCCTTTATTTTTTACGCGTACGGTAAAGGGTAAACTTTCTCTAAGTCTGAAATTTCCACCTTTGATTTGAACTTCTTGCACAACCAAATCTATTCCATTTGATGAGCCTTCAGTAGATGGATTTGTTACATTTCTACCCAATGATTCTGCAACAACAGGGATTTTTTTGGCACCTTCTGAGGCAATGAATGACGTTCTTCGGGCTCCTAAATGGGCCATCATATAGGCCGAATAGGCTTCAGGGAGCCAACGGTCTTTGTTGCGTTGTTCGTTGGAAATTTTGGCCAACATCGCTTTTTCGACTTCCGATGAGTTAGGCATTTCGATGAATGCCAAAACGGTGTTTAAGACTACAAGCGTATCTTTATCTGTCAAAAGTTTCTTTTCTAACAAGAGCTTAGACATTTCAACAGTCCTAGGTAAAACTTGTACTGCTTGTTTTCTTACCGCAGCACTTGTGTGAGATAGCGCATTTTTTAAAGCAATTTTGACGGTTGGCATTTCTAAAGCCCCCAATCCCTCTAAAGTTCTAAGTGCATGAATGGCACCTACCGCTAAACCAATTTCGTCTGTCTTAGCCGTAGCCAAAACTTTTAAAAGGGCAGGGACAACATCTTTATTCCCTCTTTCCACCAACAAACGCTGAGCTTGTAGGCGCCAAAATAAATTGGAATTACTCAAAGCCGCGATACAATTTTCTGGAGAATTTAAGTTTACGGGTGAATAAGCGGGCGCTTGATTATAACCTACTCGGTAAATTCTACCATGCGTATAATCGCGTAAATCATGGTCATATGCATTCCCTAAACCATTTTTCCAACCCACGGGTGTAGGGTTGTGTTGGATAATGAAACTATACCAGTCAGCAATCCACAACGCTCCATCAGGTCCTACCTGTGCAAAAACAGGCGACACCCATTCGTCAGCTCCAGCCAAGAAATTAAAAGCTTCTTGATCATTAAAATCAGATCCAGTTTTCACGGTTCTATTTTGGTGAACCACATGGCCTGTTGGCTCCGAAACAAATGCAATTTGGTTCCAATATTTTTTAGGGAAAGCCCTAGCTGAATAAAAATTATGTCCAGCTGCAGCCGTATATCCACCAAAGACATCCACTTGACGCACTTTTTTAGTGATCGTCTTCATGTCTTTGTGTGTGTCGATATTCTTACTTCCATTTAAGCTAAAGGGAGCGTTCCAGATGTTGCGATGCGGAATCGCCATATACCAACCGTGCGCATTGTTGGCCGTCGACCCAAATACATCTCCCGCCTCGTTAAAATCAAAACCCCAAGTATTATTAGAAGTCGTTGTCATGTGTTCCATTTTGGAACCATCGGGTTTAAATCTGAAAAAAGCCTGAGCAAACTGCAAAGAATCAGTTCCTACTTTTCCTTTATATCCGGAATAGCCTACGCAACCCCAAATCCAGTTGTCAAATCCATAATGCAAATTAGACGGTCCTGCATGCGTATCACCAGTTCCAAAACCGGTGATTAACACTTTTTGCTGATCTGCAACCCCATCTCCATTCGTATCTTTGATGAATAAAATATGGGGCGCTTGAGAAACAATTAATCCACCATTGGCAAAAACCATGCCTGTTGGGATACTTAAACCCTCCGCAAACCGAGTAAATTTATCCGCTTTTCCATCGTTATTGGTGTCTTCGCAACGTAAAATATAGTCGCTTCCGCCACTTGTTTTGCGTTCATTGGGATAGTCTTTGGTAATTAAAACGTATAACAATCCTTTCTCATCCCATGCCATGGCAATCGGGTGCATGACATTGGGCTCTGAAGCAAAAACTTGTAAATTAAAATCAACCGGGATTTGAATGTATTTCACGGACTCCTCGGGGCTCAAGGGCAACTGCTGCATTTGCGGACCAGGCCTCTTTTCGTAGTTGGGCAGCTTAACCTCCCGATAAGCAAGAGGAGCCAGTTTTAATTGGTCTAATAATGCTCTTTTTTCCTCGCCGACCGCATATAATATGCCTTGCGTGACTAATTGTTGGAATCCTTCGGTTCCCCAAGTTCTTTCGTCGTGACCATAGGCCGTATAAAAGACATTGCCTTTTCCATAAGTTCGTACCCATGTGTATGGCTCTGTGCTGGCTCCTGGCTTATCTTTTGCTTGTTCTGGGCCAATAATTCTAGACTGCAAAACGATATTGTCAGGCTGTAATTTACTGTGCAAATAAGTTTCGTCCACGGTCTTTATCCCTGGAAAATCTTTTAATGCTAGGTGCCCTGGCATTTCATTTTTGATTCGAATGGAATCCATTTTATGACGCCAAAATTGGCCTCCCACCATTTTGACAAACTCAGGAGAATTTCTGAAACACCATGAAGCACAATGTAGGGCTACTAATCCATGTCCGGAAGCTACATATTTTAAAAGCGCTTTTTCCTGGGGAGCGGCGATAGAATCCTGATTGGCAAAGACAATTAACGCATCAAATTTATTCAAATAGTCATCGTTAAGATCCTTCAAGTTTTCGGTATAAGTGATGTTCATCCCCTTAACCCCAATCGCTGATTGTAGTGCTGGATATCTGTCAAATGGCTTATGATGTCCTTTATCTCCTAAAAATAGGAGTTGGAGCCGCCGGCCTTTTGGAGCATTTTGTGCCACACTTGTCACTATGGAACAAATTGAAAACAATACGAGTAATAATTTTTTCATTTTTTTAGGTTTTGAGGACCGAAATTTTTCGGTTTTTAGAATTTTGGAATTTCAATAATCTTTCCACCTTGCAAAGCAGATTCATGGGCTAATATACCCACCGAGGTCCAATTGGCAGACTGTGGAGCATTTGGGAAAGGATCACGATCAGCGGCTAATGCCTGCAAAAATTCATTGACTAAATGTGGATGAGATCCCCCATGGCCTCCTCCTTGGGTAAAGGAAAGATGTTGATTTTCATCTTCGTCATAAACGCCTTTGGTGGTAAATCGTTGAATTTCTTCGGGTAAATAATGAGCGAAATCTGGTGTAGGGACCTTTTCTGGAATTTCTGGCTCAGGTTTTTTAGCCGTATGAATGACTAATTCTTCGCCTTCAATCAAAGGCCATTCTACGGATTTTTTTGATCCATATACCTCAAAACTCTCGCGGTATTGGCGTGCTACGTCAAACAACGAGCGATAAACCATCGCGCTTAAATCTGAATCTCTAAATTTAATATGTGCGGACTCAACGGCAAAAGGGGAATTATAATGGGAAATCAATTCTTCGCGAATCGTTCCTGATCCAAAACAAGAAACATATTCTGCCTCCAAACGCAACAATCCTGCTACGGGCCCCACGCAATGGGTAGCATAATGCATCGGAGGAAGTCCTGGCCAGTAATCAGGCCAACCGTCCATTTCTTGTTGGTGTGAGGCTTTCAAAAACTGTATTTTTCCTAATTCCCCTTTTTCATAAAGCTCTTTAATGTACAAAAACTCTCTGGAGTAAACCACCGTTTCCATCATCATGTATTTTTTGCCCATTTTCCGAGAAGCTTCGACAATGGCCTTACATTCTTCCACACTCGTGGCCATAGGAACGGTACACGCTACATGTTTTCCTGCGAGTAAAGCTTTGAGTGTTTGTTCGGCATGTAAATGGATGGGAGAATTGATATGAACAACGTCGACCTCTGGATCTTTTATTAATTCTTCAAAATCGGTATAACGCTTTTCGATTCCATATGCATCGCCAATGGACTGCAGCTTTTCTGCGTTACGCTGACAGATGGCATACATATTTGCCAATGGATGTTTTAAATAGATGGGAATAAATTCAGCCCCGAAACCCAGGCCCACAATGGCAACGTTATACTTTTTCATTTAATTAATAGGTTTAAATTGAACAGGTTACTTATCATTTTAATTCTCTTTTTTATTTTTTTGTGTTTAGCTTTTTCCAGCTTTACTAACTTTTCAAAAGTTAGTAAAGCTAAAAAAGCTTTTTGACAATGGGGAAGATAAAATAGATTTTTTTAGGCCAGTTTGTTGGATTTTTTTAAAAAAGGGTGCGCCATGACCGTTAGGACTAGCAAAACGGTACCATAATAAAAGCCTGGCTGCATAATCTCTTTACTACCAAAAATATAAATCGCTAAAATCATTCCATAAACAGGTTCTAGGGTGATGACCAAGTTGATGGAGAAAACAGAGAAAACCTTATATAAATGGATGGTTTCCGTATAGGCATACACAGTACAAACTAGGGCTAAAATTGCAATCCAGAGCCAATCAAGTCCAATGGGGAAATAGCCAATAAGCCCATCCAAAGCACCAAAGCTCCAAACAATTCCAGTAATAATACCCGCAGCAATCATTTCATAAAAGGTGATTAATTTTGGGTCATGGGTATGCGTGAATTGCCCATTAATTACTGAAAAGAGCGCGCCACATAATCCAGATGCGATGCCCATAAGTAAACCAAGCCACTGTGCTTGTTCGACCGAAAAAATTATCACTAAAGCCGCGATCACTATTAATCCTAAAAAAACTTCAATCATCGAAATGCGTACTTTCTTGGCAATAGGCTCAATCAATGAGGTCCAAAAAGTTTGGGTAGACAAACCCGCTAGGCACATGGCCACCGTGGAAACCTTCGCCGCGCCAAAAAACAACAACCAATGCAACGCGACAAACACCCCATTTAACATCCACACCCATAAAACAGATTTGCTTACACGAAAACTTTTTTTACCATAACGGATAATCAATGCTAAGCTAATCGACGTGATTACGCACCTGACAAACACGATGGTAAGCGTATTTGCCTGAGTCGCATTTCCCAAAATGGCGGTGAAAGCGTAAATAATGACAATAAAATGAATTTTGAAATAGTCCAATAAACGAGGAGCAGTCTTCATCTTATCGAGGTAATGTATAATATAGTCCAACACCCACGGCACCAAAAACAATGTTTGGAAGCCAAACGGCCAACAATGGAGGCATTCCGCCCCCTTCAGCGATTCCCTTACTCATCATGAAAAACAAAATGTAAATAAAGGCCAAGCTAAACCCCAGGGCAATTTGAAATCCTACGCCACCCCGGGATTTACGCGCCGAAACTAAGAAACCAATGATCGTTAAAATGATCACGGAAATAGGATTGGCAAAGCGCAAATATTTTTCAATTAAAAATACTTCTATGCCATCAGCACCCCGTGAACGGACTAAATCAATGTGCCGTGTCAGTTCAGGCAAGGTAAAAGTCTCGTGTAAGAGATGCTTATTTTGAAAGTCTTTGGGGAATAAATTTAAAGTCGTGTCAATTTTTATACCCGATATAATGCCCGTTTTCCCAGGCATTAAATTCCTAATTCGGTAATCATGAATTGTCCATTTTTTGCGAACAGAATCCCATGTAATCCGATCGGACATCAATTTCTCTTTAATCTCATTATTTGAAATTCGCTCTAAACTGAACCGATACCCTGTATTGGTGTTGTTATCGTAACTTTCAATATAGGCATAGACTTCGGGAGCAATTTTAATGTGCACATCGCGCTTGTCGAAAAAGTAGGTACCATTGATGTATTGATGCTCAAAAGGTACACGAATTTTATTGGCATTGGGGACGACCCAACCAATCATAATAAAGGTACCAATGGCAATGATCGAGGAGCCAATCAAATAGGGCCTCATTAATCGAGTAAAACTCACTCCAGAACTCAAAATGGCTATTATTTCTGTTTTAGCAGCCAAATTGGCCGTAAAAAATACCGTCGCAATAAACACCATCAATGGCGAAATGTAATTGGCCCAATAAGGAATAAAATTCAAATAATAATCAAAAATGATGGCATGCATGGGAGCCTGCTTCCGGATAAAATCATCAATTTTTTCCGTGTAATCGATGACCACGACAATTAATACAATTAAAAAAACGGCGAAAACATAGGTCTTCAGAAACTTTTTTAAAATGTAGTAATCAAGTATTTTCATTAGCTTTTGATCGAATCTTGCTCGTAGGAAATTCCAGAAAACAAATGAATAAATACCACTCGGGCCGTCCTAAAATTGAACGGGACCATGAAAAGAGAAAATAGGGTGATGGGTATCACATAGCCCATGGCTGGCGGGTCGTTGAAAAAATTGAAAACGATTATACCGCCGACCAACATAATTCCCACGGTAAATGCATACGAAATGTACATGGCACCATAAAAAAATCCAGGTTCAACTTCATAGCGCAAGTCACAATGAGGACAATTTTCATGCATTTGAGTGAAATTTAAAAGATTCCACCATTTATATTTAAAAAGTCGGCCTTCGTGACAATGAGGACAACGAGCATTGATCATCGCGTGTAGCTTACTTGGATCTGCCATAAATTAAGAAAATTTAGTCTCAAAGGTAAAGAAAATTGGAGGATTAAATGTAATTAAGGTCACGTTCCACTCCCTTTTTGTATCTTTGCGGAAATCAAACTTACACGACATGTATTCTATTGTAACAAATGTTCACATTGTGCTTTTTGTGCTTGTGTTTATTTTAGGCCTAAATCTATTGGTTCGCGCCATTCGCGGTTTGTCAAGTTCAAGTGTTTTTGCAGAGGCGGATCGCAAAGCGGGATTATTTTTCATGATCTCTCTTCACACTCAATTACTGATTGGACTTATTCTTTATTTTTTCTTGAGCCCCATCACTGCTGCGGCTTTTGCTGATTTTGGAGCGGCTATGAAAGATCCGGCTACGCGTCTAATTGCTGTCGAGCATATTTCAGTGAATGTGATTGCAGTAGTTCTAGCGACGATTGCAAATGCCAAAAACAAGAAAAATATTGCAGATGCAGCGAAGCATAAAAATGCATTGATCATGAATGGAATCGGCCTTTTATTGATATTAAGCCGTATCCCTTGGTCACGCTTGTTTGCTTAAGTTTATATGAAAAAAAAGTGCATTTTTTTGGATCGAGACGGTGTTCTTAATGTAGACCGTGTCGATTATGTATACCGAATGGAAGATTTTATCATTCCAAAAGGCGTTCCAGAGGCCTTAATCGCCTTAAAAGAAGAAGGGTATTTACTCGTGGTCATTACCAATCAAAGTGGTATAGCCAAAGGTCTTTATGAACGAAGGGATGTGTACCAAATTCACGAAGCGATACAAAACGCCTGCGGGGGTATTTTAGATGATTTATATTTTTGCCCCTATCATGAAAATTTTGATAGCCATTCTTTGACAAGAAAACCAGGTTCTTTGCTGATTGAAAAAGCAGCAGCCAAGTACCAAGTGGACTTTGATAAATCATTTATGGTTGGCGATCATGAGCGCGATATTATTGCAGGAACAAGAGCTGGCCTGAGAACAATACGTTTGGCACCCGAAGGGGAAGAATCGAATGCGACCTTTATGGTTCGTGATTTATTAGAAGCTTCTAAATTAATTTTAAATACCTAAAACATGGAAAAAGTATATCTAAGTGATGCCGGTCCAAAAGTATCGCCAGCCATTTATGGTTTTTGGCGATGGGAAAAAGATGGTGCTTCCATGGAGAAGATCGTTCAATTATGTCTTGAACTAGGGATTAATACCTTTGACCATGCGGACCGTTACGGGGATTATTCTTGTGAAAAGACTTTTGGGGAGCTCATTTCCTCTGGATCAGTTCGTCGCTCTGAAATTATATTATTCTCAAAATGTGGTGTTTGCATACCAAATCCAGCCCGTACAGAAATACGCGTGAACCATGTTAACACCTCAGCAGCACACATAACGAATTCGGTTGAGAACTCATTGCGTAATCTCAAAACAGATTATTTAGATGTTTTTTTATTGGACCAGTTGGACCCTTTGTCCGATCTAGAATCAACAGCCTTAGCCTTGGAAAAATTGAAAAGCTCAGGAAAAGTAAAAAACATTGGGGTTTCGAATTTTTCGGTATACCAACATCAGTTGCTCGTTTCCTATTTGAATATTCCGGTCGTTTCAAACCACATTGATTTGAATCTATTACAGACAGCGGCCTTAGATAATGGGGCCCTGGATTATATCAAACAAAAATACATGCGGCCACTCGCAGTTTCACCTTTAGCAGGCGGAAGGATCGAGAATGGAACAGATGAAATCGCGCTTCGAGTACGAAAAAAATTAAATGAAATGGCGGCTAAATACACTAGTAATATCGAGTCTATTGCGGTTGCCTGGGTTGTAAAATTAGGCGCTTTGCCTTTGATTGGGACGCTAGAGGAATCGCGCATTCGCAATATTGTGAATTCATTTAAGATCGATTTGGAACATCAAGATTGGTATGAATTGTATCAAATGTCAAGGCCTGGGCCATTAGTTCAAGATTAAATTCAAGTGGATTATTACAAAGAATTAATCCCAATAATAGACTTCAATAGAAAAGCCCGACCAACTAGTCGGGCTTTTTCGTATTTCAAGACAAGATACAAGAAACTCTTACCTAATGCCTATACCTCTTAATATTACCTTTTACCTAATACCACTTACCTATTAAAATCACCTTCTTCCCGTATTTCTTCTTCGCTCTTTGCCCTTAGGAACCACTCGATTTCCTCTAGGGGTTTCTCTTTTTCTTGATCGGTTATTGGCAAATCCTGTTCCAGAACGCATCCCCATCATTTCTAAATCGATGGTTCTTTTGGCTAAATTGGTATCGCGCACTTTTACTTTAACGGAATCACCAAAAGTAAATACACGGCCATTGGACTTGCCAACAATCCTATAATTCTCTTTATCTAAATCGTAAAAATCATCGTTTAGGTCAACCATCCGCACAAGTCCCTCACACGAAGTTTCCCCAATCTCCACAAAAATCCCAAATTCCGTTACCCCGGTAATGATCCCGTCAAATACCTGTGGTTCCTGTAAACTCATGTACTCCACTTGCTTGTATTTAATGGAAGCACGTTCGGCTTCGGAAGCTAGTTTTTCCCGATCCGATGAATGCTTACACTGAATCTCGATCGGCGAGCGATCTTTAGTCTCCCCCCCATCCAGATAATGTTGCAATAATCGATGCGTCATGACATCCGGATAGCGACGAATAGGACTTGTAAAGTGTGAATAAAATGGAAAGGCCAGGCCAAAATGTCCAATCGCATCGCTGCTATATCGAGCCTTCGACATAGTACGAACCGCCAAACTTTGCAATACATTTTCCTCCGCTTTTCCCTGAATATTTTCCATCAACGCATTAAACGATTGACTTACTTGCTTCGGTTCCGTGGTTACTTGGTACCCAAATTTCTTCGCAAAGGAAGAAAATACTCTAAGTTTTTCTGGGTCAGGAGCCTCGTGAATCCGATATACCATCGTATTTCGGGGGTCCGTTTGCTTTAATTCATGGACATATTCAGCCACTTTTTTGTTGGCCAACAACATAAATTCTTCAATTAATTTATGTGCATCTTTTCGCTCTCGAGGATATACGGCAATGGGTTTTCCGTCTTCATCTAACAAAAACCGAAGCTCTGTCGTATCGAAATTGACCGACCCATGTTTAAATCGAGCGTCTCTAAACGTTTTCGCAATCCGATTTAAATCTTTGATGACGGGTTCATAGGAATCTTCTGAAGGGCCTTCATGTTCAATTAAAACTTGAGCATCTTCGTAGGCAAACCTACGATCCGAATGGATTAACGTTCTTCCAAACCATTCCTTAACAATCTTACCTTTTTTATCTAATTCGAAAATGGCCGAAAAAGTACATTTGTCTTCATTGGGTCTCAACGAACAAAGGCCATTGGAAAGTTTTTCGGGCAACATCGGAACCACGCGATCCACCAAATAAACAGATGTCGCGCGTCGATAAGCCTCTTGGTCTAAAACACTTCCGGGCTTCACATAATGGGAAACATCGGCGATATGAACGCCAATTTCCGTATGTCCATTTGCGAGAATTTGATAGCTAATCGCATCGTCAAAATCTTTGGCATCCACCGGATCTATGGTAAAAGTCAAGACCTTTCTATAATCTTTTCTCTTTTTAATTTCGTCCTTTGAAAGGGTGGTTGGGATGGCCTCAGCA
>Ga0214163_1000487_pt1 | contig 18466 bp, 24 predicted proteins | sample LakMenepilimnion_2_FD_153001 | JGI IMG/M metagenome (GOLD analysis project Ga0214163, IMG submission 153001) | Freshwater microbial communities from Lake Mendota, WI - Practice 15JUN2010 epilimnion v4 | ecosystem: Environmental > Aquatic > Freshwater > Lake > Epilimnion/Euphotic zone | place... | reverse complement strand
CATTCGCCAAAGTGTTGCCCTGCTGATTGGAATCAGCTTGCGGCTGTTTGGGTCTTTGGGGTTGCCAATCAGTTGACGCTCGCGCAAGAATGCGCAATCTGGGTATTCAGTGAACCAATTAGGTGAGGCGGCTTGTGCCATGAAGACTCCTGTTTAAATAGCTTTGCGCTATTAAAAAAGAGTCCTATTGCAAAGTCCAAGTACAGTGCGCGCGGACTACTTGCCTTTTGGTTTTTCTTTGCGGTAGGCGGTGATGAATTTGCGAATTTGATCAAAACCCAAAGCGACGACCTGTTTTTCGCAAGCGGCATACGCAGCATCATCAAGGGTTTTGTAATCTTCTAGATATGAATCTAGCCACTTATATAGTTTTTTTTGTTTCTGTTGCGAGGATTTAATCTGTGTATCGTTACTTGCGTGCGCTCTTGCGCTTGCAAAAATGGTTTCCCACTTTTCCTCTTTCAGTAATGCTTCAGTACAGGCATTTAAATAAACAGCTTTTACATCTTCTGTGATCGTATTGTTCGCTACAAGAATATCTAGAACTGATGAAGCTTTACTTTCCGCCGCCTTCCAAATTGCAAGCTTTTTAATGCCCTCGGAATTCTTTTTGGATTTACTCATGACGCAGATTTGAAGGTTAGTACTTTCCCGCCAACTGCTAACTGATCCAGATAATTAGACCATCGCTGCATCATTTTTTTTCGCTCTTCTAAGTGAGATGTCCTGTTGTATGCCCGTCCATTTGCATCTTTTACTGCATGTGCAAGTTGATGCTCAATTAGATGCGCTGGGAAACCAAGTTGCTCATCAAGCAGGGTTCTTGCGCTAGCACGAAAGCCATGTGCTCTGTGCAAGCTTCCATCGTAGCCAATTGAGTTAAGTGCAGCATTAAGCGTGTTTTCACTGATCGGCCTACCTTCGCCCTTTATAGAAGGAAAAACTAGTTTATGGTGACCTGTAATCAAACGTAGTCGGGTCAGTAATTCGACTGCCTGAGTGCTGAGGGGAACGATGTGGTCAATTGACATTTTCATACGATGCCCCGGGATCGACCAAGTTGCATTTTCTAGATCTACCTCTGACCACTCCATTGCCCGCAATTCACCCGGCCTCACAAATACCATTGGTGAAAGTTGCAAGGCTGTTTTGATTACAAAATGGCCTTCATAGCCAGCAATTGCGCGAAGCAAGCCGCCAAATCCTTTTGGGTCGGTAATTGCTGCGTGGTGTTTTGTTGGTTTACTCTTAAATGTATCTGGGCCTTGTAGTTCATAAGTAGGGTCTCTGTCAGTCAATCCCTCTCGCACTGCAAATTTCATGATCCTAGAAATGATTTGCTTGACCCTGAGCACAGAGTCAAAGACGCCCCGCGCCTCCATCTTGCGAAGCGTAACCAATATGTCGGTAGTCTTGATTTCACTAATAGGCAGGTTGCCTAATTGAGGTAATACGTCACGGCTAAGCCAGCTTTTAAGTTTGGCATCTGTATTTGCCTTTCGCTGTGATTCCGTAGTCTCTAGCCACTTTAGTGCGACTGATTGAAACGTATTGTCAAGCTTCTGTTTTGCAACGGCTTTTGCTTTGCGTTTTGCAACGGATGGATCTTGAGCGCTTGCTAATAGAGATCTTGCCTCGGTGCGTTTGCTTCGGGCCATCGCCAAAGTAGTGTCGGGAAATACGCCAAGTGCTAACGTTTTGTACTTCCCAAGGAACCGGTAGTCAAAGCGCCAATATTTTTGGCCCGCTTCGGTAACTAGTAAATACATCCCCTCGCCGTCGGAGTGTCTTCCGGGCTTGGCATTTTTGACTGCTGTTGCTGTTAATTTCATCTCTCCCCCGCAGTGTCGGTATGTCAGCTTGCAGTGGGAGCAAGTGCCGACATTTGTACCGACAAAATGTCGGTATGTCATGAGACAAGATGATACAGCTTGAAATTTAAGAAATACAAAAAACCTAATGAAAATAAGGTTCTTGAGATGTTCGGAAGCGAGTTGAGACTGGTTTCTGGTGCCTCCGACAGGAATCGAACCTGTATCTAGCGCTTAGGAGGCACTCGTTCTATCCATTGAACTACGGCGGCGGAGGCTGAATTTTAGCCTTCAAACCCGTCCACAATGGCAATGTGACCTTCTGAATTGTTGACTCGGTCTGGCAAGATGGCTTGGTATTCGGGGCTGTGGTGCCAAGTTTCTGCAGCTTCGCGGCTGGCAAATTCGATAACCACACGACGGTCGCCCTGGGCCACGCCCTCTACTTGGGTGCTTTTGCCGCCGCGTACCAAATATTTACCGCCATATTGCGCCAAAGTGGCTGGCACTTGTTTCGCATATTTGGCATAACCCTCTGGGTTGTGCACAGTAATTTGTCCGATGACATAAGCTTTGGCCATGTGGTGCTCCTTGTTTTGAAGTTGTAAAAATTATTTGCTCATCATGCGCATGGCATCTTCCAGGCCCTTGAGGGTGAGGGGGAACATGCGGTTGCTCATGAGTTGTTGAATGACGGCAATGCTTTGGCGGTATTGCCAAACGCCTTGCGGTTCGGGGTTGATCCAAGCGTATTTGGGAAAGGTGTGGGTGAGGCGCTGAAGCCACTCGGCACCAGTTTCTTCGTTGTTGTATTCCACACTGCCGCCTCGCTGCAAAATTTCATAGGGGCTCATGGTGGCATCGCCTACAAAGATCAGCTTGTAGTCTTTGTTGTACTTGCGCAAGATGTCCCAGGTGGGAAACTTTTCGGCATAACGGCGTTTGTTGTTCTTCCACATAAAGTCGTACACGCAGTTGTGGAAATAATAAAACTCGAGGTGTTTGAACTCGGCTTTGGCAGCTGAGAACAATTCTTCAACCCTCGCAATGTGATCGTCCATGGTGCCACCCACATCCATGAGCAACAACACTTTTACATTGTTGTGACGCTCAGGAATCATCTTGATGTCCAAGTAGCCGGCATTGGCGGCAGTGGCGCGAATGGTGTCTGGCAAATCAAGTTCTTCGGCAGAGCCTTCGCGTGCAAATTTGCGCAGCCGGCGCAAAGCCACTTTGATGTTGCGGGTGCCCAGTTCTTGGGTGTCGTCGTAGTCGCGGTAGGCGCGTTGCTCCCAAACTTTCACGGCGCTTCGGTTGCCACCTTTGCCGCCAATGCGAATGCCTTGGGGGTTGTGCCCACCGTTGCCGAAAGGGGAGGTGCCGCCTGTGCCAATCCATTTGTTGCCACCTTCGTGGCGTTCTTTTTGTTCTTCCAGGCGTTTCTTGAGTGTCTCCATTAACTCGTCCCAGCCCATTTTTTCTATGGCGGCTTTTTGTTCGGGAGTGAGCTCTTTTTCTAAGATTTTTTGCAGCCAATCGAGTGGCACTTCTTTGGTGAAGTCGGTGAGCATTTCGACGCCTTTGAAGTAAGCCCCAAAGGCTTTGTCAAACTTGTCGTAGTGTTTCTCATCCTTCACCATAACAGTGCGGCTCAGGTGATAAAAATCATCAATGCTGCATGCATCGGAGGCTGGGCCTACCACGTTGGCTTGAAGGGCTTCAAGCACATTGAGGTACTCGCGAACAGACACCGGCAATTTGGCGGCACGGAGGGTGTAAAAGAAATCGATCAGCATGGTTCAGGCCTTGCGCGCACGACGGAGTTGGTAATCCAAGTGAGCTTTCACAGAAGGCCACTCGGTGTTCAAAATGCTATAGACACAGGTGTCGCGAAGTGCGCCAACTGCATCGGGGTGTGTGTTGATGGCATGGTTGCGCAGAATGCCATCGAGCTTGGCGCCCAAGCGCTCAATGGCGCGTCGGCTTTGTTGATTGAAAAAATGAGTTCTAAACTCAACAGCAATGCATTGAAGCTGCTCAAACGCATGTGTCAACAAAAGACGTTTGCATTCTGTATTGAGGGGTGTTCTTTGCACATTGGCTCGGTACCAAGTGGAGCCAATTTCAAGGCGTTTGTTGGTCGCGTCAATGTTCATGTAGGTGGTCATGCCCACGGCTTTTCCAGATGCCATGACTGCGAAAGGCAACATGCTGCCTTGATCTTGCAACTTCAAACGTCTCTTAATTTCTTCGCCCATTTTTTCGGGAGAGGGAATGAGGGTGTACCAGTGGCGCCAGAGTTCACCGTCTTTAACGGCCTCCACCAAATCGCCCACATGTGACATGTTCAATGGCAGCAAAGTGACGTGCTGTCCTCGCAGCTCAACGGCAGAAGTGAAGGAGCCGCTGGAACTCATTCCCCGTCCTTCTTGGATGAAGAGTCGTTCTTGGCGTCTGAGCGCAGACCTTGATGCGCTTGCCATTTGCGTGCCAATTGCAAACCCAAACCGCCTCCCAAACCCACTAGCAAAATGCCGCCAATGCTATCGGTGCCATAACCACTGGCAAACACATTCCAGCCCAAAAGGCGGCCAGCCCAAAAACCCAGGAGTGCGCCGCCCACAAAGCCAACAGCATCTGAAATGCCTTCAAGAAGAGGATTGCGCGACATGCTCTGAATCTCAGCGGTTGCGTTGGTTCATGAAAACCAACTTTTCAAACAAGCTCACGTCTTGTTCGTTTTTGAGCAAAGCGCCCACCAGTGGCGGCACACTGACTTTTTGGTCTGCACTTTGCAAGGCCTCTAAAGGAATGTCTTCTGCCACCAAGAGCTTCAACCAATCGAGCAGTTCGCTGGTGGAGGGTTTCTTTTTCAAGCCGGGCAAACCGCGCACGTCGTAAAAGTTTTTCAAAGCGACTGCAAGCAATTCTTTTTTCAAGTTGGGGAAGTGCACATCCACAATTTGCTTCATGGTGTCGGCTTCTGGAAACTTGATGTAGTGGAAGAAGCAGCGGCGCAAGAAAGCGTCGGGCAATTCCTTCTCATTGTTAGAAGTAATGAACACCACGGGACGCGTTTTGGCTTTGATGAGTTGGCGCGTTTCGTAGCAATAAAACTCCATGCGGTCAATTTCCCTTAGCAAATCATTGGGAAATTCGATGTCGGCTTTGTCGATCTCATCAATCAAGATGGCCACGGGCTCTTCGCTGGTGAAGGCTTGCCACAACACCCCCTTGATGATGTAGTTTTCGATGTTCTTGACTTTCTCATCGCCCAATTGGCTGTCGCGCAGACGGCTTACAGCATCGTATTCGTAGAGGCCTTGCTGGGCTTTGGTGGTCGATTTGATGTGCCACTGAATGAGTTTCAAACCCAGTGCTTCAGACACTTCTTCGGCCAACATGGTTTTGCCAGTGCCAGGCTCGCCTTTGACAAGCAATGGGCGCTTGAGAGTGATAGCGGCATTGACGGCCAGCTTCAAATCTTGCGTGGCAACGTAGTTTTCGGTCCCTTGGAATTTCATAATTGGCTGCAAAAGTAGATTAAAAGTTGTTTGAAATAAGAAAAGTCAGGATTGAGTAGGCGCACTCGATATAATCCCGCATTGATTTTCATCAATCCAAGTTTGATTGTGCTCGCAAAATGAACGCTTTGTTATCCTCATTGATCGCTTTAACTGTCGCTTCAGCGACCGTTTTCTCAGCCCACGCACAAGACGTGCAGGGCAACGCCAAGGCCGGCGAAGCCAAGATTGACATGTGCATTGGTTGCCATGGCATCAAGGGCTATCAGGCCAGTTTTCCTGAGGTGTACCGTGTGCCCATGATCTCTGGTCAAAACGCCAAGTACATTGCTTCTTCCTTGACCGCCTACCAAAAAGGCGATCGCAAGCATCCCACCATGCGCGGTATTGCTGCCAGCCTCACGGAGCAAGACATTGCCGATATCTCCGCGTATTACGCGCAGCATGGCGTGGTTGAAGGTGCTAAAACTGCCCCCGTCAAAGCCCCCGATGCCAAGGTTGCCGAGTTGCTGAAAAAAGGCGCTTGTGTTTCTTGCCATGGCGAGAGCTTCTCTAAGCCCATTGACCCCAGCTACCCCAAAATTGCTGGCCAGCACAAAGACTTTTTGTTCGTGGCGCTCAAGTCCTACAAAACTGAAAACCAAGCCACATGGGGTCGTGCCAATGGCGTCATGGGTGGCATTGCCAAGCAGTACACCAACAACGAACTCAAAGCCATGGCAGCCTACATTGCCTCTTTGGATGGCGACTTGAAAACAGTGCCCCAGTCTAAATTTCGCTAGTCTTTGGTAGCGTGCCTTTGCACGCAGTCAATGTAGACATTGCCATCGGGCATTTTGCCGGCGCGTTGGCTTTCATAAATCATGCGTCCCAAGCATTCCATGGTGGCGTGGTGGGCATCGTGCAATGACTGTTTTTTGTGGCTCAGCAATTCCACTGCTTGCCTGATGCCTCGCGGCTGATCAATGCTGCATTGTTCACTGATTGACAAGTGCATCGACAAATGCAAAAAAGGATTCTCACGCGCAGGATCGGCGTTTTGCATCGCAGCCAAGGCTGCATCAACATCTGCCAATTCGGCGTGGTACTCAGGGTGTTCATCAATCCATTGGCTGGCCAAAATTTCGATAGGCTCTAGGGTCACGCCCGAACGAGATTTGGCATACGCACCACAAAAAAAACGCCTCACATCGGCTTGAGAAGGTTGAATTAGCATGTTTGAATTGTCGCCTAGGTAGAAAAAAGGCTTGAAATGAGTCGAAACATGCACTATATTGCATGATTGTCAAAACAACACACCTTAGCAAAAGTAAAGCCATGAGCAGCAACATCACACAAGCCTTCATTTGCGACGCAATTCGTACCCCTTTTGGCCGTTATGGTGGCGCGCTATCGAGTGTGCGTACCGATGACTTGGGCGCCATCCCTTTGCGCGCCCTGATGGCCCGCAACCCGCAAGTCGATTGGGCTGCCGTCACCGATGTGTTTTATGGCAACGCCAATCAAGCGGGTGAAGACAACCGCAACGTGGCTCACATGAGCAGTTTGCTGGCCGGTTTGCCCATTGATGTGCCGGGTGCCACCCTCAACCGTTTGTGCGGTTCGGGCTTGGATGCTGTGGGCTCTGCAGCCCGTGCCATCAAGTCTGGCGAAGCGGGATTGATGATTGCTGGTGGCGTTGAAAGCATGAGCCGCGCACCGTTTGTGATGCCCAAAGCGGAGACAGCCTTTAGCCGAGCCAACGCGGTGTACGACACCACCATTGGCTGGCGTTTTGTCAATAAATTGATGAAGGAAAAATATGGTGTGGACTCAATGCCCGAGACCGCAGAAAACGTGGCCACCGATTACAAAATTGAACGCGAAGCACAAGACAAAATGGCTCTGAACAGCCAGATGAAAGCAGTGGCTGCGCAAAAGGCGGGCCACTTAGCGCGTGAAATTACAGCCGTCACCATTCCCCAGAAAAAGGGCGATGCCATCGTGGTTGACAAAGACGAACATCCCCGCGAAACCAGCATGGAATCGTTGGCCAAACTCAAAGGCGTAGTTCGCCCCGATGGCACTGTCACTGCCGGCAACGCCAGTGGTGTCAACGATGGTTCTTGCGCATTGCTGTTGGCCAACGAAACTTTGGCTGGCAAGTACAGTCTCACACCCAAAGCCCGTGTGGTGGGCATGGCCACCGCAGGCGTGGCGCCGCGTGTGATGGGCATTGGACCTGCACCAGCCACCTTGAAAGTGTTGGCGCAAACCGGTTTGACGCTCGATCAAATGGACGTGATTGAATTGAACGAAGCCTTTGCAGCACAAGGCTTGGCCGTGCTTCGCATGTTGGGTTTGAAAGACGACGATGAGCGAGTGAATGCATGGGGAGGCGCCATTGCGCTGGGTCATCCACTGGGTGCATCGGGTGCGCGTTTGGCCACCACCGCTGTGAACCGTTTGCATGCCACTGGCGGGCGTTATGCGCTGTGCACCATGTGCATTGGCGTGGGTCAGGGCATTGCCCTTATTTTGGAACGCGTTTAAGGATTTGCAAATGACAACACCACTCACCACCCGCGCAGCTTGGTATGAAAAAAATGGTGAAGCCCGTGATGTCATGGTATTGGGCTCGCTGCCATTAAAGGCGCCAGGCGCAGGAGAGGTGTATGTTCGATTGGCCACGTCGGGTGTCAATCCATCCGATGTGAAATCGCGACGCGCAAGACCCCTAAGCGACCCTTGGGTGGTGCCACACAGTGATGGCGCTGGCGTTATTGAAGCGGTAGGTGAGGGCGTGTCAAAACAGCGAGTGGGCGAGCGCGTTTGGATTTGGAATGCACAATGGCAACGGCCCCATGGCACGGCTTCAGAAGCCATTGTGGTGCCTGAAGCACAAGCCGTGAAATTGCCCGACAACACCGATTTTGCAGCGGGCGCATGCATGGGTATTCCAGGCCTGACTGCTGTGCAAGCTGTGCATTTGGCTGGTGACGAAAATTTGCGTGGCAAAAAAGTTTTGGTCACCGGTGCATCGTCTGCAGTGGGCCATTACATCACCCAACTTGTCACGCAATATGGTGGCCACGTCATTGGTACCGTAGGCTCTGAAGAAAAAGCGGTGCATGCCAAAGCAGCCGGTGCTGTCGAAACTATTTTTTACAAAACAGAGCCAGTGGTGGAGCGCTTGAAAGCTTTTAGCCAAGGCCGAGGTGTCGATGTCATCATTGACATGGACTTTGCAACAGCATCGCAGTGGGTGACCACCGGTGGCTTGGCGCCGCACGGTCAACTGGTGGGCTATGGTTCCAATGTGGTGGGCGATATTCCATTGAACTTCCGCCCCTTGCTGTTCAATTCAATTGAGTTGAAATTTTTCTTGGTTTACGACTTGTTGCCTGCAGACAGAACTTGGTGTGTCAATCGTTTGAATGCATTGATGGCCAGCGGTCAACTTCAGCACACCATTGGGGCACGATTCACGCTGGATCAAATTGCAAAAGCGCATGAGGCTGTTGAAGCCGGTCAATTGGGCAATGTGGTGATTGATCTCTGAGACAAAGCTGGTTAGAGTGCTGGCTATGAAAACATTTCAAACACTTCAAGAACTCGCACTCTGCATTGGTCAAACCGTGGCCGTTTCGCCTTGGACCGAAATCACCCAAGAGCAAGTCAATATGTTTGCCGAGGCCACAGGCGATCATCAGTGGATTCACATCGATGTTGAAAAAGCCAAGGCTGGCCCCTTTGGTGCGCCCATTGCGCATGGCTTTCTCACCTTGTCGCTCATTCCCAAGTTGTCGCAAAGCGCCATCAAAATTGAAAATGTGCGCATGGGCGTGAACTACGGTTTGAACAAGGTTCGCTTTACGTCACCCGTGCCAGTGGGCAGCAAATTGCGGGGCCACATGAAACTCCTCAATGCAATGACCATTGATGGCAATGGCATGCAGTTCACTTGGGAAATGAGCATTGAGCGTGAAGGCTCTGAAAAGCCCGCTTGCATTGCGGAGTCCTTGGCGCGCTATTACGTCTGAGCCTTGACGTTTAAGCCTTGACGTTTAAGGTTTGGCAAAGCCATTTTGGCGCCAAGCTTCATACACCGTGACAGCCACACTGTTGGACAAGTTCAAACTGCGCTGACCCTCAAGCATGGGCAGTTTCAAACGGTTGGCCGGCGCAAAACTTTCGCGCAATTCGGGCGCAAGGCCTCGAGTCTCGGCGCCAAACACCAGCCAGTCGCCTTTTAGAAAAGACGTGTCATGCACAAAGCGTGTGCCCTTGGTGGTGAGGGCAAACAAACGGGCAGGATCGGGTTGTTCGGAGGCTAAAAACTCTGACCAGTTGGCATGCCTTTTGACCATGGCGTACTCATGGTAGTCAAGACCCGCTCGGCGCATGTGCTTGTCTTCCATCGAAAAGCCAAGCGGTTCAATGAGGTGCAAAGCGCAACCCGTGTTGGCAGCCAAGCGAATCACATTGCCCGTGTTGGGCGGAATTTCAGGTTCAACCAAAACAATTTGAAACATGGCGCTATTGTCCTTGTTTTAAAGCTGCCTTAAGCCGGTGTTCTGGCAAACACCAAGGCGCACACATGAGATGCGCCTGCTTGCTTTAAAACCCGCGCTGCGGCTTCAAGGGTGGCGCCACTGGTCATGACATCGTCAATGAGCATCACTCGCTGGCCTCGCAGCTTGGCGGCCATCAAAGGCGCTACTGCAAAAGCACCGTTCAAGTTGGTGAGTCTTTCGGGTCGGGGGAGGGTGCTTTGCGCGGGTGTGTGCCGCATTCTCATCAAGCTGTGTGGGTGCGTTTTTTGTAAAGATAACTTTTGTGACAGCAGCAAGGATTGGTTGTAGCCTCTTTCGGCCAAACGCTGGAACGAAAGTGGAATTGGAATCAGTGCGTTTGCTTGTTCGATGGCATCGGCAGCAAAGGGCGCGTTTTGCATGAGCAAGGCAAAATGACTTGCCCAACTGGCTTGGTCCTGAAACTTAAATTCTGCAATGAGCGAGGTCCAAGGCCAAACATAAGCCATGGCTGTCCAGCAGGCATTGAGTGCGCTGGGTGTTTGAAGACAGGCTGAGCAAATTTTGAGGCTTGATTCAGAAGCGCAGCGCTGGCATCTGGGTACAGGTTGACCAAAAGCCCCTACACAGGCACTGCAAATGGCATGTGAGGGCCAAGCTTTGCAAATGGCGCATTGGCTGGGAAGGTGCATTGCAAATCAATATACTTCGCTCACGCCATTCAAACCATTCATCGCATTACAAAACGCTTTCAATCCCATGCCTCACGAACGTCCTCCAAGCCTAGACCCCATTGCTGCTCGCAGATGGGCCACCCTGGCCTTGGGTTCAAAGCCCTTCAAGCCAAGCCGTATCGAATCGCCTTGGCTGCACGAAGAAGTGGCGCGCCGCATGGAGGAAAGGTTGGCCTTCATTCGATTGCAACCCAAGTCTTGGGTGTGCTGGAACCCTGTGCGAGCAGGGCTGAATATTTTGGCTTTGTTGCACAAGCGTTACCCGAAAGCCGTTGGGCATTTGTATGCCGATCGAGCAGCGGAGGTCGAATGGGTGCAATCTACTTTTCGCGCACCTTGGTGGAAACCAGAACGTTGGTTTCAAACACAGCTCAAGTCTGAGCTCTTGAAGTCTCACAGCGTCGATCTGGTTTGGGCCAACATGTTGCTGCATCAAGCGGCAGACCCTGAAACTCTCTTGGCCGAATGGCACCGTGTGTTGGCCGTGGATGGTTTTGTGATGTTTTCTTGTTTAGGCCCTGACACACTGCAAGAATTGAGAGCGGTTTATGCCGAAATGGGCTGGCCCATGCCTAGCCATGAATTTACAGACATGCATGATTGGGGCGACATGTTGGTGCATGCCGGTTTTGCAGAGCCGGTGATGGACATGGAAAAAATCACCTTGACCTACGTCAACTCCGAGAAATTACTCAGTGATCTTAGGGTTATTGGGCGTAATTTTCATGTCAGCAGATTTCAAGGAATGAGGGGCCGAAATTGGTTGAAACAATTTCACACAGCACTCCTTCGTTTGGCCCAAAAAGACTCGGAAGGCCGACTGGCTCTCACTTTCGAGGTGGTTTATGGTCACGCTTTAAAGCCTCAGGCGCGTGTGAAAGTTGCGCCGCAAAGCCACATCGGTTTAGAGGATATGCGCCAAATGCTTATAAATCCGCAAAAGAAATCAAATCAACTTTGATAAAGCGCAAAGTCGGCCTTCAACTCGGTTAAAATTTCGCCCGTTGAGCTTGTACATCAACAGTCCTTTTTGGGCTGTGGTTTAAGTCTCTCGCGTGATTCCTTTTGTAATAACTGTAGTGGTTTCATTTTGAAACTTGGAAGTTAGTGAAAACTATGAAGAGCATTTCCAAAACATTGGTGTCTTTGCTGGGCAAAGCTGGCATTTGGGCTGGCGCTTGGGTGGCAACTGCCGCTTACGCTGTCAAAGACTTGCCTGGCGGCCCCGCAGTCAATCAGTTGGATTTCCATCCTGCTGTAACCAAAATTGCTGAAGAGCAACACTCTCTTCATGTGTTCATGATGATTTTGTGCACCGTCATTTTTGTGGCTGTGTTCGCTGTCATGTTCTACTCCATTTGGAAGCACCGCAAATCGGTAGGCCACAAGCCCGCCACATTCCATGAGTCCATGACAGTTGAAGTCATTTGGACCATCGTGCCCTTCATCATTGTGATCTTGATGGCTTTGCCCGCTACCAAAGTGCTGGTGGCCCAAAAAGACACCACCAACGCCGACCTCACCATCAAAGCCACGGGCTATCAGTGGAAGTGGGGCTACGACTACATCAAGGGCGAAGGTGAAGGCATTGGTTTCATCTCTACCCTTGACAACGCTCAGCGCGAAATGTCCAACACAGGCAAGCCTTCAGGCGATGACTATTTGCTCAAGGTAGACAACCCCATGGTGGTGCCTGTCGGCAAAAAAATCCGCATCATCACCACCGCCAATGACGTGATTCACGCCTTTGCTGTGCCTGCTTTTGGTATCAAGCAAGACGCCATTCCAGGCTTCGTGCGCGACACCTGGTTCCGTGCTGAAAAAACCGGCCTCTTCTACGGTCAGTGCCAAGAGTTGTGCGGCAAAGAACACGCCTACATGCCTATCAATGTGAGGGTGGTGTCCGCTGAAGATTATTCCAAGTGGGTTGAAGATGAGAAGAAAAAAATGGCTGCCAAAGCCGATGACCCCACCAAAGTTTGGGCCTTAGAAGATTCAATCAAGCGCGGCGAAAAGGTTTACGCGGCCAATTGCGTGGCTTGCCACCAAGCTGCCGGTAAGGCTGTAGGCTCAATCAAGGCATTGGACGGTTCTGCTCTGGTCTTGAATGCCGACAAATCAAAGCAAATTGCAGTGTTGCTCAACGGTCAAAACAACCAAGCCATGCCTGCATGGAAGCAGTTGTCCGATACCGATATTGCTGCTGTGATCACTTACACCAAAAACAATTGGTCTAACAAAACTGGGCAAGTCGTTCAACCCGCCGAAGTGCTGGCTGCACGCAAGTAATCAGGTACTTTTAAGAGTATTTAAAGGAATCAAAGATGAGCGCTGTTCTCCATCCTCACGATCAAGCCCACGGTCATGATGCCCATGACCATCACGGTGCCCCCACGGGCTGGCGCCGTTGGGTGTATGCCACCAACCACAAAGACATCGGTACTTTGTACTTGTTGTTCAGCTTTGCCATGTTCATGATTGGCGGTATCTTGGCGCTGCTCATTCGCGTCGAGTTGTACCAGCCAGGCTTGCAACTGGTCAATCCTGAGTTGTTCAACCAACTCACCACCATGCACGGACTGATCATGGTGTTTGGTGCCATCATGCCGGCCTTTGTGGGCTTTGCCAACTGGATGATCCCGCTGCAAATTGGCGCATCCGACATGGCTTTTGCGCGCATGAACAACTTCAGCTTCTGGCTCATGATTCCTGCTGCCATCATGTTGGCAGGTTCTTTCTTCATGCCCGGTGGCGCACCTGCTGCAGGCTGGACTTTGTACGCACCCCTCACATTGCAAATGGGTCCTTCCATGGACGCCGGTATTTTTGCGTTGCACATCTTGGGTGCCTCATCCATCATGGGCTCCATCAACATTATTGTGACCATCTTGAACATGCGTGCCCCTGGCATGACGCTCATGAAGATGCCCATGTTTGCTTGGACATGGCTCATTACGGCCTATTTGTTGATTGCGGTCATGCCTGTGTTGGCCGGCGCCATCACCATGACGCTCACTGACCGTCACTTCGGTACCAGCTTCTTCAACCCCGCTGGCGGCGGCGACCCTGTCATGTACCAGCACATCTTCTGGTTCTTCGGTCACCCCGAGGTGTACATCATGATTTTGCCGGCCTTCGGCATCATCAGCCAAGTGGTTCCTGCTTTCTCGCGCAAAAAGTTGTTTGGTTACGCCTCCATGGTTTACGCCACTTCTTCCATTGCCATTTTGTCTTTCATCGTGTGGGCTCACCACATGTTTACAACCGGCATGCCTGTTACAGGCCAGTTGTTCTTCATGTACGCCACCATGTTGATTGCAGTGCCAACCGCTGTGAAAATTTTCAACTGGATTGCCACCATGTGGCGCGGCTCCATGACGTTTGAAACACCCATGTTGTTTGCCATTGGCTTCATCTTTGTGTTCACCATGGGCGGCTTCACAGGTTTGATCTTGGCCATGGCGCCTATCGACATTCAATTGCAAGACACCTATTACGTGGTGGCTCACTTCCACTATGTGTTGGTGGCGGGTTCTTTGTTTGCCATGTTCTCTGGCGCTTACTACTGGCTGCCAAAGTGGACAGGTGTGATGTACAACGAAGGCCGCGGCAAGATTCACTTCTGGTGGTCGCTTATTTCCTTCAACGTCACCTTCTTCCCCATGCACTTCTTGGGCTTGGCCGGCATGCCACGTCGTTATGCCGACTACCCCATGCAGTTTGCCGACTTCAATGCGCTGGCCTCAGTGGGTGGTTTCTTGTTCGGCTTTGCACAGGTTTACTTCTTCTTGTTTGTGGTTCTGCCTTGCATGCGCGGCAAAGGTGAAAAAGCACCTCAAAAGCCATGGGAAGCCTCCGAAGGTTTGGAGTGGGAAGTGCCATCTCCTGCACCTTTCCACACATTTGAAAACCCACCCAAGTTGGATGCTACGGCAACCCGCGTGATTGGTTAACTTGGAAATATTGCATCATGGCCGCAACCCCTGAACAAAAGAAAAGCAACACACGCTTGGGCCTCATCTTGGCCTCGGTGGCTTTGGTTTTCTTTTTGGGGTTCTTGGTCAAGATGCTCATGCTGACTTCCCGTTAAGCACCTTCTCCAAGCAAACATATGAGCCTGTACCGCGAAAATATCAAAATGGTGAGCAAGCTGGCCATTGTTGCGGCCGGCATGTTTGCGTTTGGTTATGCGCTCATTCCCATCTACAAGCACATCTGCGAAATGACAGGCATCAATATTCTGTCTATCTCAGAGCGGCAAGTTCCCGGCAATGGCATCACCGGAAAAGATGTGAAGCCAGGCAACACCCAAGTCGATTATTCGCGCACCATCACGGTAGAGTTTGATGCCAACTCGCGTGGTCCCTGGGACTTCAAGCCTGCGCAAAGTTCTGTGCAGGTTCACCCTGGTGAACTCGCCACGGTAATGTACCAATTTCAAAACGTGCAAAACAGGCGCATGGCTGCACAAGCCATTCCCAGCTATGCACCCAATCAGGCAGCAGCTCACTTCAACAAAATGGAGTGTTTTTGCTTTAACCAATACACCTTGGAGCCTGGTGAAAAGAAAGAATGGCCGGTGGCCTTTGTGATTGACCCTAAGCTTTCCAAAGACGTCACCACCATCACTTTGTCGTACACATTTTTTGAGGTGGGTGGTAAAACGCCCGCTGCACCAGCATCTACACCCGTGGCGCTAGTGCCGGCTTCTTTGTTCACACCCAAGGCGGGTTCATGAGCAGCCATCAAGTGCCATTTTTGCGAACTGTGCAAGCAGTTTTGTGGTCCTTCATTGGTTTGAGAAAAAACAGCGAAGGCCAAGAAGACATGGCCAAGCTCAACCCTTTCCATGTGTTGGTAGTGGGTCTGTGTTTGGCATTGATTTTTGTCGCGGGCTTAATTGCCTTGGTCAATTGGGTGGTGGCTCAGCCCATCACCTTGTAATTTTTTAGAGACAGATACGGTTTAAGAGAGAGCAGGAGCAAGTATGAGTTCTACATCACACGGCACAACGCCTTACTACTACGTTCCCAATGCATCACGCCATCCGGTCATGGCCGCGATTGGTTTGTTCTTTGTGATCTTGGGCGCTGGCCAATGGATCAACGGTGAAGAGTGGGGCAAGTACTCGCTGTTTGCAGGTTTGGCTTGGTGGTTGATAGTTTTGTACCAATGGTTCAGCGACGCCATCAGCGAAAGCGAAGGCGGCATGTACAGTCGCAAAATTGATTTGTCGTTCCGTTGGAGCATGACCTGGTTCATCTTCTCTGAGGTGATGTTCTTTGGTGCCTTCTTCACGGCTTTGTGGTGGGCTCGTTCACATTCCGTGCCTGCTCTGGGTGGCTTGGAAAATGCCCTCTTGTGGCCCGACTTCAAAGCGGTGTGGCCTTCTGTGGCTGCCGGCGCTACAGCATCTCCCGCTGGCATTGTTGAGCCCTTCCAAACCATGGGACCTTTCTGGTTGCCCACCATCAACACCGCTTTGTTGTTAACTTCTGGCGTCACCCTGACCATTGCTCACCATGCTTTGCAGCACGGTGACCGCAGCAAAACCATCAAGTTCATGTGGATGACGGTGTTGTTGGGCGTGGTCTTCTTGTTTGTTCAAGGCTACGAATATGCCCATGCATGGGGCGATTTAAACCTGAAGCTCAGCTCAGGTATTTATGGCTCTACCTTCTACATGCTCACAGGCTTCCACGGTTTCCACGTGTTTGTGGGCATGCTCATGTTGTTGTTCATTACTTTGCGTTTGCAAAAAGGGCACTTCACCAAAGACCGTCACTTCGGTTTTGAAGGTGCGGCTTGGTACTGGCACTTCGTTGACGTGGTTTGGCTTGGTTTGTACATCTTGGTTTACTGGATGTAATCAGGCTTGGCCCAAGAAAAAAGCGCCCTTGGGCGCTTTTTTTGTGAATGGCTTTGTGAAGGACTGTTTTTAAGCACCAGCCGGAATGCCAGAGGGTTGGATGTAGCCCAATTGCCAAGCTATCAAGATGCAAATAAAGAGGACAATCGACAAGCCCACGCGAAAAGCCAAGGCCTTGACCATATTGCCTTTGGGTGGTGGCGCAACAGTTTCACCCTCCGCAGCATCTGATGGGTTTTTTACGCCGCCGCGCATCATGTAAAAAAGAGCGGAGGCCAGGCTGGCCAAAATGCCAAAGAAGGCTAGAGCAACAATGATTTTCATGAACGGAATTATCGGATGAGTTGGTCAGCATTGTCAGCGCCATTTCAAAAGAACACACACCTTCAATTGGTACTGTGGTTCTTGTTGGCGTCGGTGTGCGTGGCCATTGCGTGTTCTTTGGGGTTTTGGCAATTGGGCAGGGCGCAAACCAAGCTCGATTGGCAGGCACAAATCACTCAAAAGGCCCAAATGCCAGCCTTGGATGGTGCTGCTTTGGGTGCACAGCAAGACACAGAAGGTAAGCGCTTAGATTTGTTGCATCGCCCTGTTCAGCTAGAAGGCGAATGGGTAGACAAGCACACCGTCTTTTTGGACAACCGCCAAATGAATGCGCGGCCAGGTTTTTATGTGCTCACCCCCTTCAAGGTGCAAGCCACCGGTGTCGTGGTGTTGGTGCAGCGCGGCTGGGTGGGCAGAGACTTTATCGACCGCACACGCTTACCGACCATTCAAACACCTTCAGGCGTGGTCTCTCTACAAGGCTTGATAGCCTTGCCGCCATCCAAGCTTTACGCACTGGGCGAGGAGGCCAAGGCCGTAATACGGCAAAATCTAGACTTGCAAGATTTTCGTCTTGAGACTGGCTTGCCCTTGTTGGAAATCTCAGTTGTTCAAGTGGGTGCAGCGTCTGAAGGCTTGCTGCGTGAATGGCCTCAGGTTGCTTCAGGTGTTCAGAAACACTACGGTTATGCCTTCCAATGGTTTGGTTTGGCACTTTTGATTGCATTGCTTTATGTCTGGTTCCAAATTGTCCGACCCCGTCTCAAATCCAAAGCCACAGCCCCTCGCTGAACAAGCCCAAGGGGAAGATGCACCTTTGGGCTTGACGGTGCACTCTATGCCAAACCCTACAGAGGTGGTCTTGGCCGATGAAAAGCGCACGCGATCAGGACGCTGGAAAATGTTGGCCGTGTTGTTGGTTTGCGCATCCCCGGTTATAGCGTCTTACTTTACTTACTATGTGGTTCGCCCTGAGGGCCGGCGCAACCACGGCGAGTTGATTGACCCACAGCGCACCTTGCCGGCCCTTGAAGCCACCAAAATCAGTGGCGAAAAAGTACCTTTCAATTCACTCAAAGGCCAGTGGCTGTTGGTCAGTGTGGCCGATGCGTCATGCAATGAAACCTGTCAAAAGCATTTGTATTTTCAGCGTCAATTGCGCGAGTCATTGGGCAAAGAAAAAGAACGCATTGATTGGGTTTGGTTGGCCACAGGCGATGCGCCCGTAGATGAGAAGCTTCTGCCCGCCCTGTCGCAAGCCACCGTCTTGCGTGTCAACGAGCAAAGCCTTTCCGAATGGTTGCAACCTGCAGCAGGTCGTCAATTGCCAGACCATTTGTACGTGGTTGACCCCATGGGCAATTGGATGATGCGCTTTCCGCCAGGCATTGATTTGAGTGCTGCGTCCAAAGCCAAAAAAGATCTAGATCGCTTGCTAAGAGCTTCATCTTTCTGGGACACACCAGGCCGATAAAAAATGAACGAAGTCGATCTGTACAACCTCTCACCCACCCTGCGTTTGCTGGGCATGGGCGTGCTCATTGCATTGCTGCCCTTGGTGTGGACTTTGTACAGCAATCGCCGCAATTCTGTGAATTCCAAATTGCGCGCCATCACCGTGCTTACTTTGTTTCTCACATTCGATTTGGTTTTGTTTGGCTCTTTCACACGGCTTACCGACTCTGGTTTG
>Ga0214163_1000481_pt1 | contig 18584 bp, 13 predicted proteins | sample LakMenepilimnion_2_FD_153001 | JGI IMG/M metagenome (GOLD analysis project Ga0214163, IMG submission 153001) | Freshwater microbial communities from Lake Mendota, WI - Practice 15JUN2010 epilimnion v4 | ecosystem: Environmental > Aquatic > Freshwater > Lake > Epilimnion/Euphotic zone | place... | reverse complement strand
GGGCGAGCGATTTGCATTCCCAATGGCCCGGTCATCTCGTGAGCAATATCATCGTGAACGACTTGGCCCACTCAGTTCCAATCTATCGGAACTTGGTGGATTCTTTCAGCTTGGGATGGAGTATTCACGCTTGAGCGAACTACAAGGTGAAGTATTCGATTGGCCGAATATTTTTCAGTGGCACATTACCCCGACGGACTACTTGCGGTATCCAAAATACGATGCTGAGTTTCCAAGGTTTAGCGTTGGGGTGACGTTGAGTAAACCAAAAAGTCGCGGGGCAGTACACCTTGTCAGAGAGGATGGTCAACAGACCGGTTACGATGTTCGGATTGATCCGAATTACCTCGGCGAAGCAACCGATTACCATCGCATGCTAGAAGCGATCCAATGGACGAGGAAAGCGATCGGTGGCTTGGTTGGATTACATAAGCATGCCGCGGAAGTTTTCCCTGGAGATTCGCGACAAGACTCGCAGGAAGTCGGTGCTGCATTGCGGAAATTTGCGACGACACTTTATCACTACACCAGTAGTTGCCAAATGGGGAGAAACCCAGGCGCGCCAGTGGATTCAAGGTTCAGGCTTAAGGGAATTGACGGGCTGTATGTGTGTGATGCGTCCGTTTTGCCGTCTGTTCCTGAAAGCAATCCGCAGGCGATGGTACAGATGCTTGCGAAACGCTTAGCTACGTGGCTATAGAGTTCCTATCGATAGCAGCTTGCTCTATCGCGTCCAAGGAGAGTTATTCCGCGACAGACAACCCTTGGGCACGCGGGTCATGGGTTGCCGATAATCGATTCCCTTGGCGTTGAATTCCTTGGCTGATAGCTAATCCGGTTGAGCTTTCGAATCGGTGTCCATAGGATTCGAGGACTTCGATGAGGGACGCAGGGATTGCAGATGAAGCGTCACCTCCGGCTAGGTTCTCATACCATGTCTTCTCGGGACGCCACTGCTGATGAATGCGTGGTGCGGCGATTGCAGAAGCAATATCTTGCTTGCCATCGAGGACTCGAAGGATCACTTGCAGCGTTGCATTGATGATCTTAGGGCCTCCCGCAGCACCCACGGTTAGGATCGGTTCGTTCATTGCATCAAGGACGATAGTGGGGCTCATGCTCGACAGAGGACGTTTTCTAGGTCCGACCGCATTGGCTTGGGCACCGATAAGCCCAAATGCGTTTGGTGTGCCCGGGGCGATGGCGAAATCATCCATTTCGTTATTGAGCATGACACCGGTGCCGGGTACCGTCACTTTCGAGCCCCACGATGTGTTGATCGTACAAGTCATAGCGACCCAATTCCCGTCAAGGTCCGCTGTGGTCAGGTGTGTCGTGTGTTTCTTATCCGAATGGACTTGTGGTTGAAGTGACTCATCTGATGATTGGCCTGACTTTTGGTCCGAACGCTGGCCCGGGGGGATGCCATGTTGGATGGACTTAGAAGCTACCGTCGGGTCGAAGTCCGACATGCGTTCTGCGAGATAGTCGCTTGTAAGAAGGGATTTCGGTACGTCGACGAAGTCGCTGTCTCCTAGCCAGTACGCTCGATCGGCGAAGGCTCGTTTCATGACTTCGATGAGAACATGGTAGTATTTTTCCGGTCTGTTTTTGATCCAATCATCGATCGGGAAACGCTCAAGCATTGTCAGCATTTGGGCAATATGCATGCCACCCGAGCTTGGGGTTGGAAATCCGATGACCTGATGGCCACGATAGGAAGATCGCAGAGGTTCACGGAGTAGGGCGGCGTAGTGACTAAAATCCTCGATATCTAAGATGCCGCCGATGGATCGGAGATATTCGCTACAAGATTTTGCAAATGGGCCTTGGTAGAACCATTCGGGGCCTTGATCCGCTATCTGTTGTAGGGTGTTCGAGAGATCCCGTTGAATAAGGATGTCCCCTTCAGCAATAGGCTGACCATTTGATCGGAAATAGATCTCTTTAGAAGCTGGGTATTTTGACAATTCTGTGGCTTCCGCAGCAATGCTTCGGCCAACCGAACGAGAAGCGGTATGCCCATTGTTTGCGATCCGAATCGAATCCTCGAAAAGGGATTTCCAGGGCAATCGGCCCGCTTTGAGACTCATTTGATGCATCGCAGCAATTTGTCCGGGGGTGGCGCATGCCAAAGGCCCAGACTGACTTAGCTCAGGAACAGGTTCACCGTTTCGCAAATACATGTTTTGCGTAGCATGTCGGCTTGCTGTCTCACGACCGTCGATTGCAAGGATTTCTCCATTGGATTGGCGGATCAGAACAAGGCATCCACCACCGATGCCGGAGTTGTGCCCATCGACGACACCTAAAACCAATGCAGCGCTGATCGCGGCATCGACCGCATTTCCCCCGGCCTTCAGGATTCGCATCGCACTTTGGGATGCTAACGGATGGACCGTGGCAACGGCTTGATTAACCGTCAGCCGATCTGGACGAACCATCGCAGCAAAGGAAGCTTTAGACTGCACAAAGCTCGAGACCCCCATGACGGAGGTTGTTGCTTTGGATAAAAATGCTCGTCGGGAAATCATTCGAACCCTATTATTCATCGCGGAATTCAAATATAGCTGACCGTTGAATCTATACTCTCCTGTGGTATTTTAACTCCTAGGCGCACGGTTTGGAAACTGAATGGCTAAGCAACATCGCCCAATCACTCTTGGATTCAGCCTGTAAGGAGCAAGCGATCGACTCGAAACCACTGTTCGGTGATTCATCTCCGAACCAATCACCAAGACCTAATGGAAGTCGCGGATTCTTCACGCAACAGGCAATCGCCATCGAAGCTAGCGCTAGGAAGCTTGGTAATGTCCATCCGAATGCCCCTTTCGACGAGATGCGGTACGAAGATTTTTGCGCTGTTGCTGATCGAATAGGTCATGGAGTCGATCAACTATTCTCGGCAACTCAAAGTCCTTCGGTCGGAATATTAATTGAGCGAAGCGTCGAAGCGATGCTGGAGGCTTCTGGAGTTAATACAAGCCTCGGAACGATTATCCTTCTTGCGCCGATGTGGCTATGCTCGTTCGCTTCTTGTTCTGACGCAAAAGCCAAAAGCTCGCTGGTTGTCGAGGATAACGATAGTTATGACCCGATCCGGGGTTTCAAAAATGTTGTCGGGATCGAGATGTGGGATAGAAACGCGTTTCAAATCGAGATCGAGCAGGTCTTGTGTAGGATGGATCATGAGGACAGCCAAGCGATTTATCGAGCGATTCGGCTTGCACATCCTGGAGGGCTCGGCGCATCAAAAGTACATGATGTTCGAGATGAAGCTCCCGCATCAATTCTCGATGCGATGAAGACTGCGGCGGCTTGGGATGATGTTGCCTTGCAATATGCCAATGGATATCAGCAGGTCTGTGAGGGTGCAGAACGCTTGATACGAGATGCACATGCAGGTGTAAAAGCCGATGATGCGATAAGGTGTTTGCAACTCCATTGGCTTTCGACAAGGCCAGACAGTTTGATTGTGCGCAAGCATGGTGAACAAGTTGGTCGAATGATTCAGCAACGCGTTAACGAAGTGTTGCAATCTGGGCCTTACGGCAGTGATGAATTCGAGGACGCATGGCGAATGCTTGACGAAGATATGCGTATCAAAGGCAGACGAATCAATCCTGGAACGACTGCGGATTTGATCGCCGCATCGTTATATCTTGGCCAACTTGTTTCGGAGGGGGCCGGTGCGTGAAGGATGCGGAGGATGGTTTGAATAGTCCGCAAGGGAGTAACCGAGCTACAGATATTCGGGGAGTGCGACCGGCCAAACCTTTACGCCGAGCTGGTGAGTCGATGGGGTTTGTTCGCGAAAATGAGCCTGACGGTCAAGGAGGCGTTGTTGCAACAAGGACTTACTTTTTGGTCGGCTCGGAGTGCCGATACAGTTGCTCGATGTGTGATCTCTGGAAGTACACACTAAAGGAATCGGTAACGCCCCTTGGTTCACTAGTTGCTCAAATCGATGACTTAGAGCAGCAATGCGCAATCATTCAACAAAAGGAATACGAACAGCCTTTGGTGAGGGGCAATGAGTGGCTGAAGCTTTACAATGCCGCGAATTTTTTTGACGAACGAAACGTTGCTTCACTAGAGCGGCAATGGATCGCGGAGCGCTGTGCAAGGTATTCTCGGGTAATCGTAGAGAATCATGCTGCGTTGTTTCAGTCGAAAAGCGTGCAGCAAGAAACGCTCCGATTCCGAGATCGATTGAAGGGGGAGTTAGAAGTTGCACTAGGACTTGAAACCATCGATCCGTGCGCGATGAAAGTGCTCAACAAATCGATGCGGCTGGAGCAATTCGAAGCGGCGATAGACTTTTTGCGACAGGAGTCGATTCACTCTCGCGCTTTTATACTGCTTGGCCCTCCGGGTACAGCGGCGAAGGAACAAAAGGATTGGGCATTGAAAACCTGTTTACAAGCGACTCGCTGGGGTGTTGGTCGCAGTTGTGTAATACCTACTCGGAAAGGTAACGGCTGGACTGATCTGCAGTTCGCGAATGGGGAATGGGTTCCACCCAAAGCCGAAGACTTGGAGGATGTTCTGGATGAATTGCTGATTTCCAGAACTATCGAGTCGCGATCTACACCACTGACATCGGTAGTTCGTCCAGTTTACACTGTAGACCTATGGGATTGGGAATTGTTGACAGGGCCGTGTACGCGACGGGCATCGAGTGAGCATATAGCCGAAAGCTCCTCGTCCTGGGGAATGGCTTGTAGGACCGTTCGCAAGCATCGACTGGAACAAATGAACCTTTTACAAGAAATTGTTCCTAGAGTTTACCGGGATGAGTGTCTGTGTCCTGAGGGATGACCAACAATGATTGACTACGCAAGGTTTGCAATCGGGCTAGCTCCGCTAGGCATTGCCTTTGGGGTGATTGCAATACTGCATTTGAGATCGAAGCCGACGGTGGTTACCTCGGGGCAAGAAGTTCTCTTGCTCGGTTTTGCTGTTTCTGGCTTTGCTATGATTGGACCGATGGAGTTGTTTTTTCCAACGGCTTCTTACGCCGCCTTAGGTGAGTGGGTTTGGCTATTGCTCGCCGCCCTCTATTTCTTTTTTGTTTTGCTCGCTTCGTTGCTCAGTCGCTCGTCGCTGACCGTTGTAGGACTCTCACCTGATAGGCTTCAGGAATCGCTCTGCAAAGCTTTAGCGACAGATGAGATCGAAGGAAAGTGGCTGGGCAAGCAATTCGACATCCCCGATCTTGGTGTTCGTGGGATAGTCGAAAGCAGTTATGGTTTTCCGAGTACATCCCATCTTTGGGCAAGCGGTGGCAGTCAGAACCCGTTAGGTTGGTACCGACTCGAGAAGATGCTAGTGGGCCATTGGGCGAAGGAGGGCACAGCGAATCCACGGAAGGCTGTCGCTTGGTGTTTTCTCTTGCTTGCCGCGATTACTCTGGGATTGAGCATTTATTGGACGGTGACGGAGATCGAGCAGTTTCGTTCCTTTTTTCAGCGAGTGTTGTTATGAGTCGAGCAAAGTCGAGGTTCCAAAGATGCTTGGCGATAACAATATTTGCGATGTCGATCGCTTTGAGGGCGTCGGTTGCATTCTCTCAGGGCCAGCCCGTCCCCAACGTTGTTTTGATATATGCCGATGATATGGGATATGGAGATCTAGGTGTTCAGAATCCTGACTCAAAGATTCCCACTCCCAACCTCGATCGACTGGCCCGCGAGGGGACGCGATTCACCGACGCGCACAGTTCATCCGGGGTTTGTACACCAAGTCGGTATGCGATGCTTGAAGGGCGATATCACTGGCGCAAGTTCCATGGGATCGTCAATTCGTTTGACGAAAGCGTGTTGGATAACGAACGCAGTACCCTTGCAGAACTCTTGCAAACTAAAGGTTACAAAACAGCTTGCATCGGCAAGTGGCACTTAGGCTGGAATTGGGAGTCGATCAAAAAGCAAGGTCGTCGCCCAGATCCGAAAACAGGCTATTCACCTGAGGCGTTTGATTGGCAGAAGCCGATTCCTGGAGGACCGCGCGATCACGGGTTTGATTATTACTTTGGTGACGATGTCCCGAATTTCCCCCCGTATGCTTGGTTCGAAAATGATCGCTTAATGCATTATCCCACAGTTGGATTAGCGACCCCGGAGAAGACCGCTGAAGGTGCTTGGGAAGCCCGACCGGGCCCGAGCGTTGAAGGCTGGGACTTCTGGGGTGTGATGCCCAAGCTCACTGAACGTGCAGTTCAGTGGATTGAGGAGCAGAACAACCAGCAGCCATTCTTTTTGTATTTTCCGTTGACTTCACCCCACGCACCCATTGTCCCTGCACCTGAGTTCCGTGGTAAATCAAATGCCAATGGCTATGGAGATTTTGTCGTTCAGACCGACGATGCGGTAGGACGGGTGTTACAAGCTCTCGACTCGAAGGGGCTCACCGAGAACACCTGGGTGATCTTTACTTCTGATAATGGACCGGAACATTATGCTTATGAGCGAGTCCGTGTAGCCGGACATCGCAGCATGGGGCCGCTACGCGGATTGAAGCGAGATCTGTTTGAGGGTGGCCACCGAGTGCCGATGATCATGCGATGGCCAAATCGAATTCCTGCTGGAAGAGTCACCGATGGCTTGATCAGCCAAATTGACTTCTATGCCACGATTTCAAAAGCCCTAGGGATGGAGATACCAAGCGGTGAGGCTGAGGATAGCATCGATCAAACACGACTTCTGTTCGGTGAGGAGAGCGCCAGGTCTGAATTAGTGCATAACACGAACCCTAACGGCTACGCCCTTCGCCAAGGGGACTGGATCTTCATCCAAGCAAAAACTGGGGCTGTGAGCAAAGAGCCTCGTTGGTATCAAGAAGCGAACGGATACAGTGAGGAAACGAACGAGGTCAGCTTGTATAACTTGAGTGAAGATCTATCGCAAAAAAACAACTTGGCTGAGTCCAATGCAGAGCAGTTAGCGAAGATGAAGGAACGGCTCGGGGAAATCCTCAACAAGCCTCGGTAACGACTGCGAATCCGCGCCGTTCGGTTGTGCTACCACAATCGAACGGCATCGAACTGCAAGTTAAGACTTTTGGATCAGTTCGTGTGGGGTGTCCAGCTGCTTCGCAACGATTCCCAACGATCCTTGGTGGATTCCTCCATCTTTACTCCAGGCTGAGAAGCCCATAGTGCATTGAGTTGCTTGATCGCTTGCAACAACTCAGCCTTGCTTCCTTGCGAGCATGCTTGTTGGATCTTCGTTTGTAGCAGGGCCGATGAGTTGAACTTTCTCAACTGAAGTTCGTTCTCCAAGGCAACGAAATCTGCGTTCGGGGCGATGGCGTTCTTGATGCGGTATTCGATATCGAGAAGGAATGGATCCGCCGTAACTGCTTTCAATCGAGCGATCGATGCGAGCAGTTCGCGACCAAGTTCACGCTTGCGTTCATCGGTTGGTCGGGTATCCCAATGTTGAAACCACATGGAAACTCCCAGCACATCTGCACTGATGTCAGACGGGAATTTATCGTAGTAGGATTCAGTGATCTGGGAAAACGATGACGGATCTGTCCGCAAGACTTGCGCAATTTTGATCAGTTGCTTACTGCGCTCTTGAGATACTCCGTATGTTGCTGCCGAGAGCTCTTCTGCAATCGATTGATCGATTGGATTCTTCGAGAAAATCAAGGTATCTGCAAACGGATAGTTCTCAGCCGAGCGGTACTCTCCGAAAGCATCAATCCATGCTTCGTCGTTACCTATGGATGCTTGTTTGTCTTTGGAATTCAAAATCCCTACGCGTCGCCTGAAAATCACCCAGTCTTTCTGCACAAGCGTTCCAGATGCTCTGCTCATAGGAACTTCGCTTGGAAACGGTACTGCATCAATCCACTTGACATCACCTTCGGTGAAGTCAAATAGGAGCACGACATATCCGAAGCAGGGGGTTAGCATCCCAAAGTGTGAGTTCTTTCGGTCTTTTTTCTCGTCATCACCTTGCTTGGATTGCCATACGCGTCGACTCAAAAGGTCTTTACCGGCTTCAGCGATTTCGTCGAACGTGCATAGCCGTTGGATAGGTCCAAGCAACTTTTGATCGTCGAAGATCGCGTTTGGGGACCAAGCATCGTTGAAGTAACGGACAAGGACACCTACTGTCGTTCTTTTCTGGTGGACTCCAACAACATCCCAGTCGGATAAACCAGACGTCTCTGGCGCAGAGACCGAATCGAGAATTTGGGATTTAAAGTAATCGAGGATCGTCGCTACCGAAACTTGATCCTTTACTGCAAGTCGTGAGCCCTCGGGACCTACGACACGTTGATCGAAAGCCCGCACGTCGAGAAGCGACCAAAATTCTGGAGCATTGTTTGCAATCCCCTCCTTGGTAACCAAGTTTGCAATTTGCTCTATCTTGCTACCGCTAGGGACTTGGGAAAAGTCTTGACTCCAAGTAGCGGTTTTCGACCACCAGTCCTTCGGTAATGCTTCCGGTGCCTTCTTATCGCTTCCGTCCGAAACGGCAGTTGCCGCCATCGTTGTGCTTGCCCAAAGCCCACCTGGGCCGCGAAGCATGGGCCACCAAATCACCATTGCCGTAACAACACACACTCCAGCTAAAGATAAAACGAGCCCCGCAAGAATTTTGCCAACAGTCAGGCCGTCTTCAGCGAGCGACTCATCGATGTCGAACACGTTGTTATTCAACAACTCATTCGCCATCGGTCTACCTTCCCGACGATGAAACAATACTGGCTTGTCTGTAATCAGTTCCGGGTGTAGACCTGGAGCCGATAGTTTATCGACTGGTCTTGCTGGTACTTGTACGTCCTTGCCGCATCGACCACATTGAATGGTCTGTCCTTCCATGTCAGGGGTTGTACGGACTTGTCGTCCGCATTGGCAAATGACTTTTCGCATGGCGGTTTTGGTTGAAGCTAGGTCACTAGAAAGGATGCCTGAAGCGAACCCGAAGTGTACCGCAGAGAAGTGTGTCGTCAACTTTATTCGGCAAGAATGCTCAATGTTACAAAGCACGACGAATTGTCGTAGTTAGACGCTCGTCGGTAGTTATCGAAGCTTCTGTTTGAAATGCTGATCTTTTTAGCATTGCAAGCGCGATCCAATCATGTTTGCTCAGCGGGATTTGTACCAGCGAAGTAATGGTACCAATTGGCTTCTCTTCAACATGCAAGGTCTGACCAACGAAAGGTGCTGCTGTCGCCGAAACGTTACAGGCTTGTTGGCTGATATCGACCAAGCATAATCGCTTCTGAACCTGCCCGAGTGCGTCGAGTCGAGCAACTGTTTCTTGGCCTAGATAACAACCTTTCTTGAACGAAATAGCTCTCGCATCAATGTCGAGTTCTTGGGGTAGATTCTTGTCGTCAAAGTCTACTGCGAACCAAGGCCAAAAGTTCTCTATGCGCGATTGCTCCCATCCTATGCGATCTTCGCAATTGCTCTCGATCAATGAATGCATGGAGCTAGTCAGCGACGAAAAGTGTTCCGGCTCGATGAGTAGCAGCTTAGACGTTTTCGAAATCCAAGGTGCATGGATTGCGAAAGCAATTCCGTCTGGGTGAGATTGGCAATTTGAACCGATTGTCCAGGATGCGTTCGGTGTAGCAAGCCACGGAGATTCCGATGGGAGCAAGATCGCTTTCCATTGAGAGGAAGCGTCTCGCACAATTGCGTCCTCGCGGATGATGTAACGATCGAAGTGGGGTACAAGCTTCTCTGCTTGGTTCGGTACGGTGATAAACCAAGTCTTCGTATCGCTGCAACATGCGATCCCATGTGCAAGGGTACGACCTTTAGGATCGAGCACGAATGTCTCTTTCGAATCACCTGCTTGCAACTGCCGAAGGTCTTGGGTGCAGAGGTTGTTTACGATCTTGTTTCGGTCTGCACCGATAAGCTCGATGATAGTTATCTGGCCGATTGAATATCCATCGACTTTTGACATTCGTAATCCGATTCTTAGAACTAAACGTTGAAGAGGAAGTGGCAAATGTCGCCGTCTTGCATGACGTAGCTTTTGCCTTCAGTTCGCATTCTACCGTTAGCGCGAATTTCCTTTTCGTTCTGATACTGTTCAAGGTCGGCAAGGGAATAGCACTCGCAGCGGATGAAACCTCTTTCGAAATCAGTATGGATCACACCTGCGGCTTGAGGAGCGGTCGCTCCGATCGGGATGGTCCAAGCTCGGATTTCTTTCTCGCCGGCTGTAAAGTAGCTTTGTAGCCCGAGGGTCTTGTAAGCTTGTCGCGCAACGGTCTGAAGTGCGGGTTCGCTGAGTCCCACAGCGGAGAGCATCTCTGTTCGGTCTGGTTCGTCTAGTTCGGCGATTTCCGCTTCGAGTTTCGCGCAAACGGGAACTACAAGTGCTCCACTCTTTGAAGCAACCTCACGGACTTGGGTTACCCTTGGGCTTTCACCAAGCAGATCGGTTTCATCGACGTTGGCGATGTAAAGAATCGGTTTGGCTGTCATCAACCCAAAGCTGCTGATTGCCTTCGCTTCAGCTTCTTCGAGTTTCAAGAGCCTCAGAGGTTGCTCGGCCATCAAATGGGCCTGGCATTTCTTGATGGCTTCCATCCTAAACTTCGCTTCTTTATCCCCAGTGCGAGCAGCGCGTTCGGCCTTTGGTAATGCGGTTTCCAAGCTTTGGATATCAGCGAAAAGGAGTTCCATCTCGATAGTTTGCATGTCGGAAACCGGATCGACTTTGCCAGCGACGTGTGTTACGTCGGGGTCGTCGAAGCAACGGACGACTTGGAGAATCGCATCGACTTCGCGAATGTGACTGAGGAATTTATTCCCGAGTCCTTCACCTTCGCTAGCGCCTTTGACAATCCCAGCAATATCGACGAGTTTGAACATCGCTGGGATGATCTTTTGGGTCTTGATGAAATGCTGAATTCGATCGAGACGCGCATCTGGGATACTGACAATCCCTTCGTTTGGTTCGATGGTGCAGAACGGATAGTTCGCAGCCTGGGCTCCTTGAGTTCCAGTCAAAGCATTGAAGAGGGTGCTTTTGCCAACATTCGGTAGTCCAACGATTCCGGCTTCCATCGATCGATCCTAGCTCTGTTTTCTGTAATTAGGAGTGCAAGTTCTGTGTCGCATTGCGGCGCAACTGCGACGCATTGCGATCTAGCTCAGACGTGATCCGAAGAGCACCTGCATACAACATGTTTCAATCCAACGGGTGTTACTCGTGACGCAAGAGTGGGAACAAAATCACGTCTCGAATGCTGCGAGAATTGGTAAGCAGCATCACAAGTCGATCGATGCCGATTCCCAAACCACCTGCTGGTGGCATGCCGTAGCGCAACGCACGGATGAAATCCGTATCCATCTTCGCCATCGAATCCTCTTCGGCCATCCCGTCGAGTTGTGTTTTGAAGAGTGATTCTTGCAAGATCGGATCGTTCAATTCGGTATACGCATTTGCAAGCTCCATGCCATGGATGAAGAGTTCAAAGCGTTCGGCGATATTTGGATTCGATGAACTGCGTTTCGTCAGCGGACACAAGCTTGCAGGGTAGTCGGTAACGAAAATCGGGCCGATCAACGCGTCTTCTACCTTCTCTTCGAACACTTCGCTAACCACCACATCGGGATGTTTGCCGGTTGGATCGAGTCCGATCTTTTTGGCAAGCTTCGCAATGCCTTCTTGGTCGTCGATTTTCAGCCCGGTGTGCTGCTCGAAAAGTTCGGTATAGGTCTTGCGCTGAAACGGAGGTGTGAAGTCGATTGGTAGATCACCCCACATCAATTGATACCCTTGCCCCGTAGCTTGAATCGCTTCGACAATGATCTGTTGGGTTAGATCCATCATGACCTTGTAGTCGGCGTAAGCCCAATAGAGCTCGATCATCGTGAACTCTGGATTGTGCTTGGGACTGATCCCCTCGTTTCGGTAGACTCGCCCCATCTCGTACACACGCTCGATTCCACCGACCATCAACCTCTTGAGGTGAAGCTCGAGAGCGATGCGCAGAAAGAGCTTCATGTCCAAAGCATTGTGGTGGGTAACGAACGGTCTAGCAGCCGCACCCCCAGCGATCGTGTGAAGCGTCGGTCCTTCGACCTCCACGAACGCATGCTTTGCTAAAGTGCTACGAATGGATTGTATGATTTTCGTGCGCTTCAAAAACGTTTGAAGGGACTCTTGGTTGTACGTCAAGTCGACGTAACGCATCCGTTGTCGCAACTCGGGATCTTGCAGACCGGCGTGCTTCTCGGGAGGTGGCTCAAGGGTCTTTGTCATAAAGTGAAGCTTGGCAGCAAATACTGTAAGCTCGCCGGTATTCGTTCTACCGAGTCTACCGTCGATCCCTACGAGGTCTCCGAAATCCAGCAGCTTTGTCAATTCGAAATCGGCATCGCTGACATGTCCTTTAGGAATCATGATTTGGATGTCGCCGGTCAAATCGCGGATGTTTAGAAACACGAGTTTGCCAGCGGTGCGCATCAAGATGATTCGGCCCGCGACGCGTACCTCCGGACCGATCTCTTCGCCTGCCCCTTGCTCAGCTTTCCAAGCTTTGTAGTCGACCGGTTGCCCGCTGTTTTGTCCGCCGTCGAAATCCGGAAGGGGAATCAAGGAGCCATCCGCCTTGCGAAATTGAACCTCAGCAACCTTCCCACGGACTTGCTCGATAAATAAGCGATTGTCGAATCGTTGGCCCCAAGGGTCCAAGCCAAGGGCCTCGATTTTTTTAAGCTTCTCTAGCCTCGCCGCTTGATGAACCCCTAGGTCATTCCCGGCGGAAGTCGCTGGGTCGTTTGGTTGAGAGTCAGACATGGTCTAGAATTTCGGCAAAGTAAGGGAAAGAGTTTCTCGGAAAGAGTTTCTCATGGGTGGCAGATTGTAAGGATTTACGCTGGAAAACCAAGCGTCAATCGAAGGGCGGACCGGGGGTTATTTTGCGCGGAATTTGCAGTGAATCAAGGTATTCATGCAGGTTCTAAGCTTGCGAGACACCCAGCGGAAAACGGCGTTTAAACTGATGGATTCGCTGAGAAAACGAAAGCTGAGAAAACGAAAAGGATGTAATTATGGATCTATTTGCAAAAGCGGAGCAAGCCAACCGGCAAAAGGCTGAGCCTCTAGCCGCAAGGATGCGACCAAGGGCTCTCGACGAGATGATCGGGCAATCTCATTTGCTCGCCCCAGGAAAACTCCTCAGAAGGCTCGTCGTCTCAAAAAGGATTCAGTCGTTGCTCTTTTACGGACCACCCGGAACCGGCAAAACTACCCTTGCTCGACTGATCGCCGCCGAAACGAAATCGGCGTTCCGGCAGCTAAACGCAGTGACTAGCGGAATCAAAGAACTTCGTGAATCGCTGGAATGGGCACAAACAGAACTGAGCGTCACAGGTGCAAGACCCATCCTGTTTATCGACGAAATCCACCGGTTTAACCGCTCGCAACAAGACGCTTTATTGCCAGACGTCGAAGCTGGCACAATTTCCTTGGTCGGGGCTACTACCAGCAATCCGTTCTTCTCAGTCAACGGTGCTCTGCTGAGTCGCTCTCAAATATTCGAACTGCAGCCTCTGACTGAAGAAGATATCGCCGAGTTACTAAACAGAGCCCTTCGCGATCCAGAACGAGGGTTTGGAAAGCTCAACATCGAAGTCGAGTCCGACGCGATTGCGTTTTGCGCAAAGATGGCCGAAGGAGACGCTCGTCGCGCATTGAATGCAATCGAAGTCGCCATTCTTTCGTCGAATCAGTTTCCGGTAAAGCTCAGCGTTCCTCTGATGCAGGAAAGCATGCAGAAGAAGATCCTGCAGTTCGACCCAAGCGGAGACCAGCACTACGATATGGCAAGCGCACTGATCAAAAGTATCCGCGGGTCCGATGTAGATGCGTCCCTGTATTGGTTGGCTCGAGCAATCGAAAGTGGTGAGGAAATCCGTTTCTTAACCCGTCGCCTCGTGATCCTGGCAAGCGAAGATATCGGGAACGCTGATCCTCAAGCTCTCGTGCTCGCTGTAGCCGCCATGCAAGCGTGTGAATTCGTCGGCTTGCCTGAATGCCAATTGACCCTCTCACAAACGGTTATCTATTTGGCCCTTGCCCCCAAAAGCAATTCTGCAACAGCCGCCATCGGCGCAGCGCGTGAAGAAGTGCGGAGCGGAAAACTCATCGCCGTACCAAACCACTTGCGAGATGGTCATTACCCAGGCTCAAAACAACTCGGTCACGGTGCCGGTTACGCTTATGCTCACGATCACGAAGAAGGAGTCGCCGCACAAGATTATCTCGGCGTCGATCGTCAGTTTTACAAGCCTGTGGAGCGAGGGCACGAAGTGGAACTCGCTCGACGCTACGAGGAGTTGCAAAGGAAACTCAAGCCTCGTCAACCGTAAGAAACTTGCGATACCCTTCCGGCATAGGTATCTTGCAACATCTCGCTAAGTAATGATTTTCGGACTGACTCCACCGATCAACCTTTTTTGAAACCAAGTAGTCTCCCATGAAACGTAACTCTCCTCACCTCGTTTCGGCACGCAAATTTGCAATCGCCTCGGTACTCCTCACGCCGTTATCATACTTGTTGCCTTTCGTAGGTATCGGACTCGATCAGCACGACCGTGCGCATGCGCAAGAAGCGAACGCGGATCAGCTACCCAGACTGCCTAAGCTGACCGGTGCCGGAGAAGTGCGAAAGCTGCATGATGGGTTCAAGTTCACCGAAGGCCCAGCGTACGATGGGCGGCACTACCTATACTTCACGGACATCCCAAACAATCGAATCCTTCGAACGGATGTCGGTGGCTTTCCCGACCGTGTTGGCCCAGCAGAAGTTTTTCTTGAAGAATCGCAGAGTTGCAACGGCCTGATGTTTGACGGCAATGGCAAGCTACTCGGGTGCCAGATGAAGGGGAACGTTGTTTCGATCGATGTAGCAACCAAAAAAGTCACCCTTCTGGCAAATCGTTACAAGGATAAACCCTTCAACGCTTGCAACGACTTAGTAGTCGATCAACAAGGTGGTATCTACTTCACCGACCCCCGTTACGCTGCCCCGGAACCTTGGCCTCAAGGTATCGAAGCCTTCTATTATCGAAACGCAGAAGGTGTCGTGAGTCGACTTGGTGAAAACCTCATCGCACCGAACGGAATCATTCTCTCGCCCGACGAGAAAACGTTGTACGTAGTTCCGTCGATGCAGAAAGAGATCATGGCTTATCGCGTCGAATCCCCCGGTCGCTTAACTGATGGGAAAGTCTTCTTCGAAATACGCCAACCGAAAGGCAAATCAACGAGCGGCGGGGATGGCTTATCGATTGATGTTGAGGGAAATCTATATGTAACAACCGATTTGGGAGTGCAGTGTGTTTCCCCTAAAGGTGATTTGCTCGGCGTGATCGAGTTTCCAGAGCAACCTGCTAATTGCGCTTTCGGCGGACCTGGCAATAAAGTCCTCTTTGCGACTTGCCGTACTGGCTTGTATGCCGTTCCCATGCCAATCGCAGGGCATGTGTTTAAAGGGCGAGTCACAGGTAATGGTCTTCTTGGGGCGGGAGTTAGCGATAAGTAATGTTCAAGGCTTATCATTGGTTTCCTTCCGTTCTGAATCCACGATCTTTGCTTGTCGCTTCGATCGCAATCGCGATCGCTTGCTCTGATGGTAGAGGTCAAGACACGTCAACGCCCCCTGAAAAGGTCGCTAGCGGACAAGCGGCAAGCGGGGGGACGACTGGCAATAGCAAAGATCGAGCCGACGAACGAGCCAATGATCGAGCCAAAGGGGAAGAGGATATTGGTAAGCAGGTCGAGCAATTAGCCGTACAGCTTGACGCTGACAAAGAGTCTGAAAGAGATCAAGCCGAAGAAGCGATCTATCAATTCGGACCACAAGCTTTGGATTACTTGCCTGCTATCAATGAGGAGATGTCTGCCGAGCAGCAGATGCGAATCGAACGCTTGCGGGAAAAGTTTAAAAACGAAGCTGCTGTGTTCCTTCAAGAGCCCAAGTTAGTCAAAGTTGTTGGCCGCCTCAGTCCCCTCGAAGCCTTGGAAGCATTAGCGAAACAGACCGGCAACAAGCTTTCGCTTAAACCCTATCTGCAGGTCCAAGAGTTTCAAACGCCGCTTGAGTTGGAACTTCAAGGGGTTACTTACTGGGAAGCGATCGACGAGCTGCTCGAGTTGATTGGATGGCGAGTAAGTGCTCACGATGGGGACCAAGTCCGATTCGTAAAACGACAGGAAAATCAGGATTCATCGCAGGCTTCTTTCGTTGGGCAAGATTTTCAAGTTTACGTTGGTGCTTTGAGAATTGAACCGATATCAGTAAGCCGCACGATCGGTTTTCAGAACCAGGCTTTGAACATCTCGAATCTCGATCTGATGTTTCAGTGGGAGCCACGCATCAAGCCGATGTTCGTCGGACTCGATCTGCCGACGCATGTGATTCGAACAGACGATGACGAGCTGTTAGCGATTTCGAAAGAGACTCAATCGGAATTCGTTCCCACAGGTAATCAGATTGTCGCGAGTTTCCGAATGCGAAATCCTGAGAATGCCGGAAAGCAGATTGCCGACTTGAAGGGGAAGCTCAATATGGTAATTCCCGGTCGGTTGGCTTCCGTGGAGTTTTCTGATCTAGGTAACGAAGAGTCGCAGAAATTGCAGACGGGTGACTTACAAGTCGAGCTCGAGTCGGCCCGAAAGAATCGTGACGTTTACGAAATCCGACTTGGTCTGTCGTTGAAATCTCAACCTTCCGAAGAAATCCTTCAAGGTTGGGTGTTGCTTGGAAATGCATTTCTCGTCGATAGTAAAGGGACGCGTGTGGAGCATGCGGGATGGTCAACACATCGATGGAATCCCAAAGAAGTGGGAGTCTCGTTCTTATTTGACATCGAAGGTGACTTAAGCGACTATCGATTTGTGTATCGAGCACCAGAGTCGGTGGTCGAGCAAACTATAGAGTACTCGTTACGAAATATTCCTCTTCCATGATCGATTTTTTGCCCTGGGATGCTGAGATTGAAAGCCCCGCGACCATTGCGATTTTAGGGGGAGGGCCGTTGGGAATCGAAGCCGCGTTGTATGCGAGGTTTCTCGGCTACCATGTTTCCATATTCGAATCGCGTCGCGTTGCCCACCGAATGCTTGATTGGAATAACCGGTCACTGTCCTTGCCTGCAAGCGAATTGACGACGAGCTTGGGAATCGCTGCCCTTCGAGCTCAGTACCCGGACGTACGTGATATCGATCCAGGCCGCATGCTGACTGGAAAAGAGTACGCAGAAGAGTATTTGTTGCCTTTAGCGAAGACCGATTTGGTTTTCGATGATATCCATTTTCTCAGCCCGGTTAGCGACATCAGTAGACTTCGGTTTCGCACTGAACCAGACTGGGCTTCTCCTGAGGAGTATTCTTGGCAGGAGCGATGTAATGACGAGTTTCGCTTGGTGATCCGAGGTAGACATCGAGGTGTGTGGACATCTCGAGCAGACTGCGTTATCGACTGCCGTGGAGATGCGACCGAATCGCGAGGCTTGGGGCCAGGGGGAGGAACCGCGATCGGTGAACTTGAACACGCAGGGGATCTCTACGCATACCTGCCGGGAGATCGAAAGTTTGACGCCAAGCAAGCCGCAGGCAAGAGAATTGTCTTGGTTGGTGGTACCGCCGAAGCGTGTTTAGGCGTACGGGAATTTCTGGAATTCCAAAACGCGAATCCTCAGACACAGTTCTGTTGGATTGTCCCTCCGGCGGATTCCGAAGACCCAGAACCGCTTCGACTTTTGCGCAGCGAACTCTCGATGCGTGCATCGAGCGACATCGTGATCATCGAATCGCTTGGGGTGGAGAAAATATCCAAGGACGATCGCGGCGAATGGGTTTTAGAGTTGTTGAAAGATGACGACTCGACGGTTGTGTTCCGTTGTGATGTATTGGTTCGTCGAACAGGCAATTGCACACCACCGATTTCGCCGACGCTGCTTGTGGAGAACTCTAGAGCAAATCATTGGCTAGGGGAGAGCGTCTCGAGCAATAAAGAACACTTGCATCGTCTAGTTCAAGAAGTACTAACGCCTGAGCCAGGATATTTTCGTTTGCGTGCCCCGAGCGATCCATGGGTTGCGAATAACGCAAATGCAAGTGACGACAGCACACAAGTTGCCAACGTACAACTTGTCTGTCCAACTCGAGGAGGGACGATGCCCGAAGCCTTCGCAAGGTTGCAATGTATTTTCGCCATTCTCGGCGGGCGAGCCGATTTGAATTTGTACGAGATCATGCGCAAACAGCAGCTCAACGATACAGAGTGAGCAGCGGGTGCTGAGTGAGTTGGTTAACTAACCTAACCAACCAGGTTCTTCGGGGCTTTTAGTTGCTGGTTTTGAACTACCTCTGTTTTTCAGTGCCGTGCTCGTGCTCAGTGAAACGGTGCTCGTGCTCGTAATCGAAAGTAACCTGTAGTGGTGTTACGTTCAATCAACACATGACCTACCCTAGAATGCAACTAAGCTACTCCCGTGATCGGAGGACGAGATCATGCGGAAACAGCAGCTCAACGATAAAGAGTGAGCATCGGGTGCTGAGTGACCAACGGTGTTGCTTGATTGATTA
>Ga0214163_1000480_pt1 | contig 18614 bp, 20 predicted proteins | sample LakMenepilimnion_2_FD_153001 | JGI IMG/M metagenome (GOLD analysis project Ga0214163, IMG submission 153001) | Freshwater microbial communities from Lake Mendota, WI - Practice 15JUN2010 epilimnion v4 | ecosystem: Environmental > Aquatic > Freshwater > Lake > Epilimnion/Euphotic zone | place... | reverse complement strand
CCAGAGGTGTCAGTTGCGCGGGATGGTGTGCCACGAAGTGCAGGGTGTGCGGACTGTTCCGGACGGAATCAACATCAGGAATAGATTCGGGTCCGAATTCGTTTGGAGCTTCAGGGTTCAACGGTCGCCTGAAATTGAGTCCATGGGTTGCTGACGAGTAATGCTCACCAATCCCGGCCTTCCGCATGTGGCTGATTGAGCCCAAACTGTCAGCGGTCATGGGTGCGCCTACAGGCCTAGGCCTTGGCTGGGGGGCATCCCCCGCGGCATACCGCAGTTTTTCCCGGGCGTAGCGGATGATCTCACCCTTGCGTGATAGCTGAACCTTACCCTTTGCGTCCCTGGGCATGGTGGAATCAAAGAATCCGGCGGCATCATCATGCCCCTGATCCCTCAGGTGGTCGGCCAGCACCAGCCGGGCCGTGTGATCCTGTGGGTTCTTCCGGGCATGGTCGTACAGTTCCGAACCCACAGGAGTGGAACGGATCACCGACTCGGAAGGGGGCAGCAGGTGCGTCTGGTCTCGTAGTGGCCCCCTCTTGCCCAGGAGGGGAACAAGGGGATGGTCTGGATTGTCCGGGTGTTCCCGGCGCATGGTGTCGGCCAAAGGAATCAGGGTGCGCCAGTAGTCAGCGTTAAAACGAGCATGGTCGGTGGCGCGGTTCGGATCGGGGCGCACCTTTTTCCGCACCCCAGGCGAATTAAAAAACTCTTCTCGCCAGGCATTTCTCTCTAGACCACTCATGCCCATGGTGAAGTGCGGCATGTACCTGTCCAGAGCAGAGGATTGATTTTGGCCATGCACCACCAGCACATCCGAACCTTGATGGTCGTAGAGGTGGATTGCGGGCCGTCGAGAATCAGCACCTGAAGGGTTTCCCGTACGGGCATCGTGGATGAAAGCGTCCCTGCTGGTGTAGGGGACCTCCAAGGGCCTCCGGGTCCTCATCAATGCAACGGAATGGACTTGCCCGCCGGTCGCCTGGGCTGCGGATTCAGCGTCCGCCAAGTTGCGGAAGTAGACGTTGCCGTAGTTGTGGGTGCCCTCAGGGATGCCGATGGCACTTCGGACAGCACGCTGCCCGGCCACGGTATTCCGCACCTCATGGAAGGGGGAATCCTCCTCCGGGTGGTTACCTGAGAAAAGTTCACCGCCGGTCCGGTCATCAACATGCTCTGAGCCAGTGGACATGTCCCAGTGTTGTTCGTTCTCGTGCGAAATGTGGTGCGTGAAGGGAACCCTAACGATCACTAGATCACGATGGGCTGCATAATCCGAATCGGCCAAGGACTGGGCAAGGCCCAGCCTCAAGGATGTCACATTGATTGCAGGCACAAGATTGCGCTGGGGATCACCTGCCTGGACCGCATGGGTTTTACCATAGTCATGCGAGATGATCATGGAGGGGGAATGAACCACGTAGTGCCCCACATACGGCACCTTGGCGAACTCCGAAAGCGGCACATACCTGCCATCATCAGGCTGGTACTGGCTGACCGGTTTATCCATATTGTCGTGCCAGCGGAACGGGAACCGCTTCGGATCGTACTGGGCCTGCACCGCAGGGTCAGACCAAGTGCCTGGAGTTACCAGCTTCTTGCGGGCGTAACGGATGATGGATTCCTTATCCATGGTGGTGGCCCTTCGGTGTGACTTGCGGACTGGACATTAAGCGGCGGGCTAGTTCCCACTCGATCTCCTGCGCCGAATTCTCGGCCTCCAACACGCTGTTGCGGTGGAACTCTTCCTTCTCTTCGGCAGAAGACGCGCCACTCATCTGGTTCAGGATCTTTGACAGCGGGGACACCGGACGGTGCTTCCAATGCACATCCAGGTACGAGTGGGGGATCGCCTTGTGAACCGCCACCATCGAGGGAAGGGGGTTGTCCCTGCCAAACAGATTCACATGACCCATGACGGCAGCGAACAGCTTCTTGCCGTCCTTGCCTTGATAGGTCAGCTTGCCGTTGGACAGGTAGCGCAGGTAGCTACGCCCCAGGCGCAATTCCGCGAAGATGTAGCTGGTCCGGTCAGACATGGGTCACCTCAGTGGGATCGCAGGGCACCGGTCATCAGGCCCAGGAGAAGCTTCGCCTGGTCTGGGAACCGGCGCACCATGCGGACCGGTCTTGACAGGAACTCCCGAGTCAGGGCCGGAAGGTACTCGCTGGACGGATTCCAGACGCTCTGGCGTGGGTTGTTGTAGCGCACCCCGGCGTTGGCCAGACGGGCGTGTTGTTGCGCCAAGTCACCCATAGCCCACAGGGTCGGCACACCCTGCAACTCAACCTTGGAGGTTGGCCTGCCGTCATCGGTCAGGTGCTGGAATGACAGACCGTTCTCAAAGGCGCCTGGAATCTGGTGGAACAGGTGTTCCCAGACCGCCTTGCCCACCCCTGGGACATTGGCGAACGCCCACTTGCCTGAGTGCTGGGCAAGAGTCCCGGGACTTGCCGTGCCCCCTGATGTTGCCGCTTGGTGCATCAACTGTCCCGCACTGAAGCGGGTGGTGGTGGTGTGCGCCGGGGAAAGATCCCGCCACATGCCGTCCAAGGCCCCGGTCAGTTCGCTGACCCCACCCATTCCCTGTTGGGGAGCAACGGGTTCACCAATGCCCAGGTGTGAACGCATCAGGCCGACCAGCCGCGACATCCGGCTGGGTTCAGACGACAGAATCCGAATCACCGAAGGGGTGATATCAGCATCGAGGTCACCATTGAAGGCATCGTGAACCAACTCATGGTCACGCTCGTGGTGTGGCAGCATGGGGTCGGACTGGATCGCCTGCATCAGGGCATCCGCGCCCTTCCAAGTGCGAACCCGGTCAGGCATCGCCATCCAGGGTGCGTGAACCTTGCCATGCAAATCCGCCAGGTGCGGGTTGGACATGACATGCTTGTTGGCAGTGTCTGGAGACAGGAACACCATGCCGTCTGGGGTGCCGTAGTGGGGCTTGCCACCGGGGTGTTCCCGGTAGGCATCAAACACCCCATAGTGCGCCGCCTTGGATGGCATGAAGTAGTTGATGTCATCGAAGCTGGCGTTGCCCCTGCCAATGTCGCCAGTCAAGCCAGACACCAAGCCTCGAGGGTCCAGGATGCCATTGGGCAACTGGGTCACCCCTTGAATGAGCGGGGAGGCGTGGTTGACAGGAGGAGCAGGGGAGAAACCACCACCCGGGTTCACCTGAGCGTGTGCTTTGTCGGCCCAGTCGCCCTTGGAATCCGGATAACGCTGCCCGACCGTCAGGCCTTGGGCTGTCGTCCGCGCCGCCAATCCCTCGATCGCCTTCTTGTCATGGTCAGGCATCGGGCCGGGGAAGGCCCCGGCGAAACGCTCGGCCAGCCTGGAATAGCGGGTGGGGGAACCCTCCTGCGGTGCCGGGGGAGCCTTCTGCTCGGCCGATGGAGTGAACTTGCCACCCTGGTAGGTCACCCCGCGGACGATGGACCCGCCTGCTGGGGCTTGCCCGTGACCGGCTGGGGATTCAGTTCCTGGTACGGATGCCCCGCTATCACCACCGACTGCGGGGGCGCCGGTCGGAACCGATCCTCCCCGGGACTCTTCGTAATCAGCGATGATCCGCCTATAGTGGCTTCTCGCGTCTGCGATGGGGTCTGCGCTGGGGTTGGCGCTGGGGCTTGAGGTTGGACGACCAAGGAATTCGCTGCGTCCTGCGGACTCAGAAACGATGGCATTGTGATCCTCCGCCAATTGGCCAACTGCCGCCCGCATCACCTGACTTGGGTCGTACACCATGACATGAGTGGTCTTCCCACCCGGAATGATCGTGCGGTGCTGGATGCCCGCACGGTCCAAAGCACCCCGGACCTCCTGCATGTTGGTCTTGGGGAACTTGATCGAATACAGGCGATCTGACCCCTGCTCATCGGGGTGGAACACCATCACAGATTGGCGGTTGCCCAGTAGTCCGGACCATGCTGCCAGATATCGCGCCGTCTCTGGGTCAACCGCTTGGCTTGCAATGTGGGCGGTAGCGGGAGTGCTGCTCGATAATGCGTCACCCACACCGTTGTAGCTCTTCACAGGCACACCAGCCTGATTGGCCACCTCACCGAACTGCTTCAGGAAGTCCTTCGCGTTCTTGCTTGAACCCAGCAGGAACGCCTGCATCAACTGGTTACCGTACTTCAGGCGGTTTCCGGCGGGAACATCATGTGAGGTTCGGGATGCTCCATTCCCTCCAGTTCCATTTGCCCTTGCGGTGACAACCGGCTTCGGTTTGCCACCATGAAGTGCAGGAACTGGTGGTACAGCTTTTTCTCCAGCATGAGGGCGTTGGCCACCGTGCCGTCCGCCTCCTGCGTGAACTTTGCGGTCAGGCGCTTGGCTATCGCCTCCCACTCGGACAGAACCGCCTTGTCTTCCGGCGACAGCATAACCACTCCTCCCATACTTCTTGCGACCCTCGGATAGAAGCTTCTGAGCCTCCGCCGACAAGCCGCCCACCGGTCCAGAACCGGCATCACGCAACTGTAGCATCACATTCTGGGCGTTGCCGTCATGCTTTGCGCCGACCAGGTCATCCCCAGCCAATGGCACATGGTTGAACCTGCCATAGAGAGAACCGTCTTCCCCCTTGGTCTTTACCCGGAGAGGGGCCGCCGATGCAAGGAAGTCACGGCATTCCTGCACGTACTGCTGCACCGCCGGGCTATCAGACTTGCCATGCTCCTGGATCACCCTGCGCGCGTGCAGGATATGGGTGCGGTACACATCCTCCGCACCGGTGTAAAGCTGCTCGGTCGGGTTCACCGCCCCCAAGGCCGATGCCTGCGCCTGCTGCGAGGCCCAGACGATCGCTTGGATCCGGTCCACCGGCAATGCCTCACCGCCCATCTTCTCGCCAAGGATCTTGCCCAGCATCGTGATGCCAGAATGCCAAGCCGCCCGCTGCGTCTCGTTCTCCGGTGTGCCACCCAGCCTGCGTCCCAGCGCCTGGCCGTGGATCTCGGTCATCACCCGGTCGGCCACATAGCGGTCCGCAGGGGTGGTCAGGTGGCCATTCATAAATTGGGCCAGCGCGCGCATCGCGCCACCCGCCACGCTGCGGAAGTAGGGTCCGAACTTCGGGCCCATAACATTTGCGCCACCAGACTTCTGGTCCTGAGGCAGGGCCGCGGCCTGCTCCGGGGTCATCTGGGTCTCGTCGTTGTAACTCCAGGAATCATCCTTGTTCTTGGAGAACCAGGTGTTGTTGCTGACAGGCATCACCCGATTCAGCATGTGGTGATCCTGCGCCGATGAAAGGAACAGCGCCGCCATCATCGAGGGGCGATCAGAGTGATCCACCAGCATCTCCGCCAGGTTGCGGGCATGGTCATCACGAGGGTTGTCCGAACCTGGGAAGGCCTGACGGGCCACATCAGGCTTCATCAGGGTGCCGAAGATCTCCCCGTTGTCACGGGACTGGATGGCGCTGGTCAGGGCCTCCACCTTCTGGTCACGGGTCAGGTTAGTTCCATCAAAACCCTGCGCCGTGCGCTGGGCATCTGACAGCAGCTTGGACAGCTTCAGGAACCGCTTGATTGAGTCAGGCCTGCCCAGCAGGGACTTGGACTCGGTGTTGTAGTTGCCTTCCGAATCCTTGCGGTAGATCAGGTCGGTTCCGCGAGTGGCATCCCACTCGTTGCCGACGAACTGACCACGCCCCTGCTGCTTCCGCATCGCTCCCAGGAAGTCTTTGGCCTTGCGGTTCATGGCCTTGTCGCCCTTGACCTGCAACCCATCCATGAAGTCTTGGACTGAGGATGCCTCAGCACCTTGGCGCAACTGGCCCTGGAGAGCTTCCAGCTTGGGAAGACCCTCCGAGTCAATCGGGCCGGTGATCTCCTTGATCCTGCCATTCAGGTGGGAGCGCAACTGGGCCAGCGTGGTGATGCCAGCCCTCTCGGACTCAGGCAGCTTGGCCAACGTGTCTTGGATAGCCCGGTCGGTGGATGCCGCGTCCTTCTTCACGGAAGCGTTCAGGGAGGCCTTGGCCTTTTCATACAGGGAGGTGGCGGCACTGATGGCGTTCTTGTGGTTCTTCTCCGCCCGCTTGTACGCGCCAATGTTGCTGTTGAGGGTGGCGAAAGACTCACGCTCCATGGGGAGCAGGCGGTACTTGCCCTGCTTGTCTTGCACCCAACTGGGGGCCTCCTTGCCATGATTCTGAATCCAAGCGGCCAAGGCATCGGGTGTTGATTCCACCGTCTTCTGATCCCTGGCCGACAGTAGGGCCTCCCGCGCGAAATCGTGGTGCTTAAGCCTCTCTTCGGGGGTCATGTTCAGGTAGGCACCCTTGACCGCCTTATAGGAAGACTGGTCGCCGTACTCCGAGAAGTGACCCAGATGTCCGCGATCCTCGCTGGCATGAGCCAGGATATCGACCAGTTCAGGACCCTTGGCAAGTGCTTCAGGGTTCCCCTCATGGGCCTTCGCCCACTGGTAGATGCCATCCTCCAGCACCCCGGTGGCGATGCGCCAGTTAGAGGCAGGGGTCTCGTTGGCTGAGGTCGGACCCACCAGGGAGAGGAACATCAGGGCGTTTGCCGCCTGCTCCGGGGTGGCGAACTGCAAGCGATGGACTCCATTGGAATCCTTGACCACCTGACCAAACTTGCCCGCCACCATCTTGTAGGCAGGGCTGGTGTTGAATGTATCCACCTGGGTGGCCAACGCCCGCATGGCACCTTCTGGATACCAGGAGGCGAAGGCGTTCATGGTCGGGTTCTGCGCCTGCGCCACCGCATGGGAACCGACTTCCATGTTGGAAGTCATCGCCTCCAACTGGTAGTAAGCCTCAAGCTTGCGGCGATGAGCCTGCACCCGGTCAAGGATGTCAGGAGAACCCTTGTTGCCCTGCACATCCTCATGGGACTGGCGAATCTCGTCCCGCATAATCTTCAGCATCCGGGCGATGTCCATGTTCAGGCCAACACCCGCCTCGCCCAAGTGCCGCTTGGCGCGGGCGGTCTCGGATTCCCCCTTCTTTCGGTCCTCGTCCTCATCGCCCTCACCGGCACCCGCGCTGGAATCCGCCAGCATCCCGGTGTCGGTGATCCAGCCTGGCAACGCCTTCTCAGACTTGTGTTCGTTGAACATCGCGCGCCCGCGGGCCGCCAACTGGGCGTACTGCTCGGCATAGAACATGTATTCGTCGTGGCTGGCCTTGCGCTCCTCTTCGGAGGAGGATTCGTCGGCCATCGCCTCCCTCAGGTTGTACATGCGGGCGGCGACAGGTCCGGTGCCAATGTACTGGTAGGACTTCCACCAGTCCTCCCCCACCTTGCTGGAGATGTCCTGCAAGGAGCGGAATTCCTTGTGGGCCCGCTTGAGCGAATCGTGGAATTCACCCTGCAAGGCGCCGTGGACTTCTGAGTATTTGTCACCCGATTGCTGGACATGCTTCAGCATCCCCGCCAGGATCGGCAGATCAATCTCCTGGCCAGGGGCGCCCTTCTTGCCCTTGCCACGGGTCATGGCATCGCTGCCACTCATGGTCGCATCAACCTCCTTGGGCCTTCCGGCCTTCGGTTCGATGTGGGTCATGCTGTCTCTGGATGAACCTGTGGGGTCAGTCTCGTCAAACGAGTCAACCACCGCGGAACCCATGTCGGCACGCTGGCTCTTTGAGCCCAGCGTCTGCATCGGGGAAGGGAATGCGACATTGTCGCCCGCCACTGCCGGAGTGGACTCCAAGGGGTTCATCTTCGCAGGGTTGAACAGAGGCTTCTCAACCGGTTCCTTCGGGGCCTTTGGTTGGCCCTTTGCCATCCGCAGGTGGATGCTTTCCCACAGGTCGGCGGCGTACCGAGCCCGGAGGCCCTCCACGCGAGACAACCTGATCAGGACACCTTGGCGCAACTGGTCAATCGACGACATACTGCGTCTCCTACCCCATGCCGGGGGGAACCTGACCGGCGGCGTTCGGGTCCACCAGTCCTTGTTGTGTCGGGTCGGGGCCCGGAGGCCCTTGGATAGGAACGCCAGCCGGAATTGTTCCGGCGGCCTGTGGGGACATCTGCTGCTGTTGCGAGAGGACCGGCTTGCCGGGCGCCGGTGCGGGTAGGCCCAAGGTTTCCCGGAGACTTTCCTCGTCGATGGTGCCACCCATCTGGAAAAACGCCTGCGCGGCCGCCAAGATGGTCGAGGTGTTCGGCGCGTCCACCTCGAAAACCCACTTGCACGGGGGCAGGTGCTGCTTCAGCATCCATCCCTGCATCGGGCGCACCAGGTCTTGCGTCAAGCTTTCCTGAAGGGATATCGCGTCATAGGAGATGATTCTGCTGAAGGTCTGGCCATGCAGGGCCGCCACACCTGAACCCAACCCTGTGGGCTCCGCGGTGGCAGTCAGATCCTGACCCAGGATAAACTTGCGGATCACATCATCCCAGTACCCGGTCACCAACTGCTGGATGACCTCCTGCCCGCCACGGGAAGGCTCAAACCTGTCAATGCCTGGCCCGTGGTCCTTGCCGTTGGCCGACCTCGGGAACAGGATGGCGTTGTTGTGGAACTGCTCCTGGGCGGTGCGCTGCACCTCTTCCAAGCTGTTGGGGTTGCCCGCCTCGTAGTAGTAGATGGTGGTGCCACCCGCGCCAACCCGCTCCAGGTAGTCCATCATGTACTGCATGGTCTGGGTCTTCAGATACCAGAACCAGTAGATCCTGCTGCGGATGCCCACGCCAAACAGGCCGGATGCCATGTCCGACTCATAGAAGTCAGCATCCTCACGCTCAAAGTGGTGGATGAGCAGGGCTTCCCGCTCCTGCGGGTTCAAGAAGTGCGCCCGCCCGCGGTCAGTCGGGACCACCGTGCCTGGGAAGTTTGCGTGGACAAGAACACCCGGGGTTCCATCGAACTGGAACACCAGCTTGTCGCCATTGAGGGGCCACCATTGGCGGGGGCGGCAAACCTTGATGCCATCCACCCAGTCCCAACCCCACCTCACCTGAGTGGCGGAACGCCCGCACCAGACCGCCTCGAGGAGCCACATCAGCAAACCCTGAATGTTCGGGATGCGCTTGATGGCCCTCTCAATCGTCATGGCCACCCGGGCCTGCTCAACATCGTTCGGATCGTCGGGCTGGATATTCCAGGAAAGTTGAGCCACGGGCATCTGCCGGGCCCGCAATGCCTGCATGATGACGGGATCACGCCGGATCGCCAGCGCCTGCTCACGCCCCTGCTTGGTTGCCTCGTCATTGCTCCTGAAAGACCGGGAGAAGGTGTTCACCACCGACCCGAAAGTCAGGTACGGAGCCACCGGGGGGATGCCAGCGTTGGGTGGCAAACCCTTACCCGAATAGCTCGGCTCGGGTAATGGATACCCCAACTCTTGGGGGGAAGGTTCCCCAGGTCGTACATCCGCCATGCGACAGGCCTCGCAACTATAGCATCCGACAGGCTTTTGCAAGCCTAATCAACCGGGATGCAAGTTGCAAGGGTTACTGGTTTACAGGTATATCAGGTTACCTTCTATTCTTCAGGCCGAATATACCCAACTGGCGATCCGGCCTTCCCCACATCCTTCCGCCCGTGTCCTTGGGCTGAACCTTGACCGGGTCAGGTACGAGGTGGGGGCGTGAGACCAGACCCTCATGCAGGGCCACCAAGGCCATTCCCACCGCGCAAGCCCGGTCATCATGCTGGTTGACCTCGTGGTCAAAACGGTACTTCCCTGAGGGCATTTGCTTGATGATCAGGTTGCTCAGTTCGGTGGTGAAGTCTTCCTCAGGCTGGATCGGGTGGGAGCCCATCCCGGGCGCCCAGAGCAGGCGCTGGCCAAGAATCGTGGTCCGGAGCATCTCCGCCATGTGGAAGTTGCCAACCGGGCCTCGGGGCTGGAACCGGGTGATGTTACAGGCCCCTGTGAACTTCTGGACGGTCCCTTCCAACTGGTAGGGGTCCACGATCACCGCCGCCCTGGGAAACTTCTCCAGCATGTTTGACAGCCAGAATTCCACGCTGCTGATGAGGACGGGGCGGTCGTAATTACCCTGAAGGACCTTGCACTCATCGATGTGGAAAACCCCTTCCTGGTCCTGATGCAACAACGACATGACGGTCCGGTCTTTGCGGGGCCCGTAATCAATGCCGATGGCGTAGGAACACAGGGGCTGGGCGCTGGTGTGGGGTTTCATGCCCAAGCGCAGGCAGGCTTCAATCTCGTAGCGGAGCAGGTATCCGGCCTCCTCGCTTGGGTCAACCCAAAGATTCTGATACAGCCTCTTCGCCACCGCCCGAGGCAGCAGTTTCGAGTCACGCTCAATCGCCGCCGAATCCATCCAGGTGGGGTTGGTCTTCGGGTCCGTTGACCACACCGACCAGTCCGGATCTCCCAAGGTGTGTAGGTACAGTTCGTGCTGCCATGTACGCAGGATTCCGGCATTGCTGATGATCAACAGGGCCGACTTCGGACGCTTCTGCCGCGCCGTGAACAAGGCATCCCACAAGTCGCGCTTCTCCCAGGTGGTGATTTCATCGCAGACGATCAGGTCAGGGCGCAAACCATAGCTGGAAGGTGCGTCTGCGGTCAGAATCTTCACCACCGAACCCGAGGTGGTCCCCTCAATCCGCTTGTTTTTAAAGCGTATTCGGCCCTTCACCCACGGATTCAACTCCACCTCCCGCTTGGCCGCGTCATACAGGATCGAGGCCTGATCCTGGTCACCCGCAGCCACCACGATCTCTACCGGATTCCTTGAATAGCAGACTAGCCAGACTACAGTCCTTGCTATACTTCCAGTCTTATCGAAACCGCGAGCGCATATATTCCATATCGCCCTTGATCCGGCGTAATCTCGCATACCAGCCACCTGCATAATCGGACCCTGAACCCTCTTCATGCGCTCCAGTTGAAACGGTCGGACAATGTCTTGGAATCGGGCAGGGGGGACCGCGTCAATCGTCCACCAGCCAAGGAATCCGTCCAGACCGGTGGAGGCTTGCTGGTCTGCCAAAGCGTAAGCCGTTGCCAGCAGCTGACTTGTGATCACAGGCGACTCCGCATTTATTTGTTGTTCATACAAGGCAAACCGGCTGGGTGACTGGGTTCATTCAGGGACCGGGTTGCATAATCCTTCCAGGCTGTCAGGATTCAAGGCGTGTCGTGTTGCCTAATGTTACTGAACATGCGTACACTACTCCAAGAGTGGCCGGGGGGCCACGATCCCAAGCCGAGCCGCAGCAACCAACAGTTCCCCGGTGGGGATTTGTGCGGCGGAATCCTGTATTTGCTGAGGCATGATGACCTTGACCAGATTCGCACTGCTGTTCACCAGATTGGCCAGCACGTTACCTGCCCGCATTTCACCGGCTTCCATCTGCTGGAGGGCCACGAAAGTCGCCCGGTCCAGCCGATTCATCACGCTCAGTAGGTGCATGGCGGTCTCATCCGCCAGATGGGCTGAGGCCCGCTTGGCCGCATTCCTCATATGCCGCCAATAATCCGCCCGGCTGATATTCAACCGTTTCGCCGTCTCCTCAACGGTCTCACCTGAAGAGCGGGCGAGGATGATTTGTCGCTCCAGACTCACCTGATCCCATAACCGAGTTCCTGGTCCTTGTCGCTTTTCTATCGCCGTGTCGTTTTCATCATCAGAGGTGTCGCCCATGAACAAGTCTCCTAAGAAACAGATTGACAGGTATATCCGTAACCACTGTATCATGCAAAGGCTGGTGCATGGTGCTGTCGCCCGTGGCCACCTAGTGATGGTCTGGACCGAAGAGGGGGTGCTGTATGGCGTACCCGAGAAGAAAGGTTCCGCAACCGGGGCAACCCGCCGCCAAGGACACTCGCGGCGCGATCCGGGTTCCAGGTAGGCTAGCATACCAAGTTACGGACACCGCAAAGGCTTGCGGGATGGGTGTTCCCCTGATGATTGATACCGCAATGGCCCTTTACTGCCGCACCCACGGCATCCCATGGGAGAGGGGGAATCATGTTCAGCAGATCGACATCGGACGGCAGGATATGCGCTGGTGATGTGATTGTTGACGGGGACGGCAACCGCTATGAGGTGCAGGGTATCGTCGCCTACTTCAATGAAACCGGCCATCGGAGGGAATCCGCATATGCAATACCGTTCCAAAGCGCGCGCAGACTCGGCCGCAACCGGGTCGTACTTCGACAACTCCATACCTTTTATGTGGAGGGAGAAGCTCCTGGTCGGACTGGGATCCGAGTGCTACCGGATGGCGACTGGGGGATGGCAAGTCCGGCTGATTTCATCCACCGAGATGATGGGTGGGAAGGGCTTTGACACACCCGAAGAGGCGATCCTGGCCGCCATTGCCTTCCTTGACTACGAGGCCCCGCCTGACAGCCCGGATTTGATCCCGCCAAGGGTAACCCCATCGGCAACCTGACGGGTAACCCGGTACTGTTGAATACCAGTTGACAATATTACTGGTGCCTATATTCTGTGGTGAACTGCCATAGGAGGGCACTAGATGACCAGGAAGTTCCGTACCCGGACCAAGACAACTCGTTTCCTTGAACCTTCAGATTTCCGCACCATCAGCACACTGATCTCCCAGGGCCGTTCGCAGGCCGAAGTGGCTTGGGAGACAGGCATCAGCCTCAGTTCAATCCGGTTCTTCGTCGCCAAGGTTGGTGGCGTTAAGCGCATCCGTTCACGCCGCCAAGGCGCAATCTGATGCGTTATCTGTCAGTCTGCTCGGGCATCGAGGCGGCCAGCGTTGCTTGGCACCACCTCGGATGGACACCGACCGCCTTCAGCGAAATCGATCCATTCCCATCTGCCGTTCTGGCGCACCGATTCCCGGATGTTCCCAACCTGGGCGACATGTCGAAGTTCAAGGAGTGGACTGATGAAAGACTTCAGGGACCTGGTTCAATCGACCTTTTGGTCGGAGGATCACCTTGCCAAGCTTTCTCGGTCGCAGGCCTCAGAAAAGGACTTGAGGATCCAAGAGGGAACCTCATGCTTACATACCTTGCGATCGTTGACCGTCTCAGGCCTCGATGGGTTGTCTACGAAAATGTACCCGGTCTCCTCAGCAGTAACAAAGGAAGGGACTTTGGAACCCTCCTCGGGGCGTTGGGGCAACTGGGGTATCAGTACGCCTACAGGGTGCTGGACGCTCAATGGGTCCGAACACACAGTTTTCCACGGGCAGTCCCGCAGCGACGAAGGCGTGTGTTCGTTGTCGGATATCTTGGAGAGGTCAACCGTGCCGCCGAGGTACTTTTTAAGCTCGAAAGCCTGCGCGGGGATCCTCCGGCGCGCCGAAAAACGGGGGAAGGCTTTGCCACCGTTGTTGCTCCAAGCCTTACAGCAAGTAACGACCCTAGCAGAAGTCCCCAGCCCAGCGAAGTGACCCAGCAAGTGGCCTCGGTGCTGTACGCCGGGCAGGAAGTGGTTGGTTCTCTCACCGCGAGGTCGGGCCGGAACAACGGGATATCAAATGACGACTTGGATGCCAAGAGGGTCATCTGCATGGCCCACGGTCAGGCCAACGCCGACATAGCCTTTGACCGCAGCACCACGCTCACCTGCCTGCACGAGGCACCCATCGCCGCCATACCGGAAGGGACCATTGGGAAGGAGCCCGCGTGGATCCCGTGCCCTGAGGAGTGCGGGGACTTTTTCTGCAACCTGCACCAGATGCACACGGCAGACTGCGAGTGCCCACCCATCGACGAGTGGGAGACTGACCCCTATGGCCTTCAGGATGAGGGGCCAGCGGCAGTTCCAGGGGCCGCCATTGGGGGCAATCCAGCCGCCATGCAGGTCAGAAGACTCACGGTCGGGGAATGTTCGCGCCTTCAAGGTTTTCCCGACACTTGGATGGAGTTGAATTATGGCGATGCCAATGAAGCCCACTCCGCACAAGTGTTGCACCACCTGTGGTGGTCAGTTGTTCAGGAAAAGGATGCCGAACGGATCGATAGAATCTCCTTGGCACTTCTCACGCCGGAAATATTGCTCACGGGAGTGTTCTGCGGCTGGATCTCGTGGGAAACCGCAGAAAGATACAGTCAACATCCGAGGGTACAGATACAGGGCCCGAGTCGCTTCACTCCAGAATTCCTGCTCCGACTGCGGGAAGCAAGGGAAGCTGGATGTTCACCATATCAACGGGAATCCTACCGACAACTCGCCCGTGAACTTGTGTACCCTCTGTCGGGGATGCCATATGAAGAGGCACAGGCCCGAGCGCATCTGCGATGTTCCGAACTGTGGCCGGAAGCGCAGCGGGCATGGCCTTTGCGATATGCATTTGTAACGGGCAAAAAAGCGGAGAAGCTGAACCCCGATGGGCCCAGGTACAAGGCCTTGGGGAACAGTATGGCTACGAACTGTATGGGATGGATAGGTTTTCGTATCCAAGCCTGTGAGGAGGGCACCCTGTGAAGCCAGAGAACGACCTTGCGTGGCGCATCATCAACGACCAGCGCAGGAGGATTGAGTCCTTGGACTCCCTCGTCAGCCAATGCACCGCCACCGCGGAGTCACTCTCCAGACAACTGGAAGAAGCGACCCGGCAAGCCCGGAGCGACCCGCATCATGGGTTGGCTCGTTCTGGTGTCGGCCAAGCGTACCCAGAATCTCGGTGACCGGGTTGATTAAGTACGGGATGCCGGTTAGGATACCCGTGTTGACATGTTTACAACCATCACCTGGGGGGTTCTCCATGCAGGAGTACGACATTGAGGCAGAATTCTGGGAGACCTTGTCTGATTGGTCTGACCAGAGCTTGGCGGGCGAGATCCGCCAGGGTGTCGCCGGATTAGCGGGGCGTGTCCGCAAGATCCACGAGGATGCCAGCCCGGAGCAGCGTGCGGCATTGGAGGCGACCCTTCGGGGGGTCTCCCAAGACATTGGAATCCTGCTGGAAGGTTTGCGGGGTGCAAATGCCTGAAGGTAACTACATTCATCCGGATATGGACGACCGGCTGAAGGAGCTTCTGCGGGCCCGGTTGACCTTCATGCCGTTCCCGGATGAATTCTCCCGGTTCCACATTGAGCGGGGCAGGAACGCCCTGAACCGGTTTGATCCAGACTGGGTGGTGCGCGGTGTGTGGGAGTGGAGGCAAGTGGAGTCTAACGAGACCTTCCTCTTGGCCGCCATTGAGAACACGTCTTCCCGTCTCCTCAGGAAAGCGAGGTGGAACGGGGATGTTGATCGCTGGGAGATTCAGACGAGCGAAGCTGGAAAGAAGACTTGGGTACGTTTGTAAGTCAACACAACCTGATTGCGGAAGGAAAGAACCATGTCTACCCTGTTTGAACTGACGACGAGTCTAGCGGTGATCGAGGACGCATTGGCCGGTGGGTTTGAGGACACCCCTGAAGGGATGGCCCAACTCGATGCCCTGCTGGCCGATGAACTGGCCACGCAGGAAGCATTGGAGGAGAAGGCTGAGGCCTATGCCAGCATCATTGGCGAACTGGAGGCCCTTGCAGCCCTCAGGAAGGCCGAAGCTGACCGGCTCCGGGCCCTTGCGGAAACCCCAAACAGTCAGGCTGAACGGATGCGGTTCGCCCTGAAGGAGGCGATGGAGCGTCTGGGCATGAAGAAGCTGGCCACGACCCGCTACCAGATCGGTGTGCGGGGCAACGGGGGCAAGCAACCCTTGGTGGTCGATGAGATGGCGGTGCCTGAGGCGTACACCACCATCAAGGTGGTCGTGGACAGCGCCAAGATCCGGGCTGAACTTGAAGCCGGAACGCCCCTGCCATTCGCCACCCTGCAACCACGCGGCACCCACCTGAGCATCAAATGAACCTAACAAGGCAGCAGAAGTACAATCGCAAGCGGTTGGCTGAGCGCATTGCCAATGGGTTGTGCATAGTCTGCGGGGCACCAAATCCGACCGGGAGATCCACCTGCCAGACATGCCGCGAGGCCCAAACAAAGCGGGCTACTATCAGGATGTCCAAGTTGATTGCGGAGGGGCTTTGCAGCAAGTGCGGCAAGGCCCCTCTTTCTGATTCAAGCAAGTGGTGGTGCGCCGCCTGCCTTGATAAACACGCCAGCCGCATGAAGCAATTGCGGCAGAGTCCCTTTGGCAAGTGGGAACATGAAGCGCGGAGAAAAACAAGCTCCGTAGGTCGTGGTTACATAAAAGATCGCCGTAAGCAGTACGGTTGGTCACACGAAGATTTCATCTGTCAATTCCCTGACTGGCGTGGCATGGACGATCTAAGGGTCATTGACCATGTGATCCCCCTGTCCTGCGCCGAAATGTCCGGTGGCGAATTAGATCAAGAGTTCTCTAAGGTTGTGACCAGGTTGCAAAACCTTCAGCTACTGAACCATTCCGCCAACTTGCTAAAAGGTCACGATACTGACCGCGCCATCTTAGTTCGCTCCCTTGCTCTTCGAGGCGAAGGCCTGACAGGCGTGCCGTTATTTCACCGACTGTGGGATGAATTCTCCGATCAGGCACAAGCTCACGCCGCGTAGTTTTTCGTATCCCGGCAACCCGGTACGAAAAATCTTTAGCCTACCCGTTGACAGAACGCCAAGTTGTTTACTAGTATACATGCATACCAGTAACGAACTGGTTTACGAGTCCCCTGAGCAAGGAACCTGAACGATGCAGAACTACACCGACTTTGCCCCGATCCCTGGCATGTACGCCGTCTACAACCACAACGGCACGCTGTTGGGTTCATTCAAGACCCTGAGTGCCGCGCGGCGTGAGGCAAGCGAGTACATGGGTGTGACTGGCAACCCCGCCACCGTGATTGACCCGGTCATCACCATTGCGATCACCGCTTCTGATGCCCGGGCTTTGGTTGGCGTGAAGCGCAAGCGCATCAGCATGACCGCATCGGCCAAGAGCTTCTTCAGGAACGCCTGAACCACACACACGCACACGGGAGACCAGAACAATGAACCGCATCAGCATGACCGCCGCCGCCAAGACTTTCTTCAGGACTGGCAGAAGCATTACTGACCCGCAACGCCACCTGCTTATGATCATCCACCGCGAGGGGGACGAGATCATTCCCATCCAGTTCCTCATGGGTTCCAGCAGCGTGGACGAGGGTGTCCTCTGCGCCTTCGGATCCTTCTCAATGCCCGCGGGCTATGACGACATGGTCACCCTCGAGCATAAGGGACTGATTGAGTTTTGCATGACTTGGACGAACGAAGGCAGCGGTTGGGGGCCGGTTTTCCTCACCGAAAAGGGGTTGGGCATGGCCAAGAGGTGTGTGCAGGCATGAACAGCAGAGACCTGAAGAAGACCGCGATGCTGGAAGTGGAGATCACCCCAGGTTTCTGGGGAATCTTCAAGGAAGCGGACTGGTTGACCGCAAGCGAGATGGTGAGGCTGAACGCCAAGCGCATCCCGGAGTCAGAGTTCACCCCGCGGCCCTGCCGCCGACTCAACAATCCCGGCGTGATCATCGCCCACATTGGGCATGACGGTGTCGCCACTGACCCCAACGGAAACGTCCTTTTCGACCCCAAGACATGGAGACCCGCCTGATGAGCCAGACTGTCACCACCGCTGTGTACGAGAACATTGGCGACCACGATGTCCGCAGGGAGATCATCAACCACCCCGCCTTCATGGCCGCGGGGACCTTTGTCCCCTCCCGGTCAGAGGAGCGTCTAGTCCTTGAACTGCATGACGGATTCACCGCCATCATGTCCGAGGGCACGGCGTGGATCACCTACCGGGGGCACAAGGGCAGGACCATCGAGTGCTGCCACACCCGGAGACTGGAAGACACCGCCAAGTTCGTTGCCTGGGCGGTCGAGTGTGGCGAGGGCCTGAAGGCCCTTCTGGAGGAGTAAACGATGTCAATGACGCATATGGTCCGGGTCTCAGCGCAGACCCGGGATACCCTGGCCAACATCGCCCTGTTCACCGAGATGTCTCGGGGCGAGATCTTGGCGGAGGCCCTGCGCCTCTTCCTGCGCGAGAACCCGAAGATTCAGAACAGCATTCGTATGCTCACCCGCCTCAAGAAGGAGACCGAACGATGAACGAGTCACGCTGGCAACTGGGCAAAGCCCCAACGGATGACGCACTCTTCAGGCACCTAGGTGACGGCATCCTCCTGATGGCGATGCAGGTGACCGGCAAACGCTGGATCGCCAGAATCTTCCGCGGTGACGAGAGGATCTGGGCTGGCGACGACGATGGCTACCACTCCATGCGTGATGCCACTCGCGCCGCCGACTTTGCTTGGGTTGAGATGGCTGTTGACTTCGCAGCAGTGGAGGTCGCCTGATGTACCGCCACCGCTACCACCAGCACTTCGCGGCCCCATCCAGCCCGGCAAACGCCGCCATCGAACTCTGGGCCCTGCGCTACTTCTGGCTTCACGTCTTCACGGTCGTGTTCATGGTGGCCTGGCTCCTGTTGATCGTTGCCAAGTGGCTCTGGCGCAACGGACCGGGCTGGACTCCTTCTGCGGAAGACCCGGCCCCGCCACCACCTGGGAACCCCCCTGCGGCCAAGCAACCCATCAACTGGGAGGAAGACCTCTTTTTGCCAACCCGGGCAACCCATGCCCCCGCGGTTCCCACGACCAAGCCTGTCTGCCTGGTAGATCTGGAGATCGATCCGTTCGCACCCGTGGTGTATTGGTTCAAGGGGCCGATCAAGCGCAAGCGC
>Ga0214163_1000475_pt1 | contig 18678 bp, 38 predicted proteins | sample LakMenepilimnion_2_FD_153001 | JGI IMG/M metagenome (GOLD analysis project Ga0214163, IMG submission 153001) | Freshwater microbial communities from Lake Mendota, WI - Practice 15JUN2010 epilimnion v4 | ecosystem: Environmental > Aquatic > Freshwater > Lake > Epilimnion/Euphotic zone | place... | reverse complement strand
GTGATCCTAGCTCTGGTATTTCTAGGTTCAGTTTTTGGAATACTTTGGGCTTTGATATTTGTAACTCAACCGCTAGGTGAACAAGCCCCGAACGACAGGGCTTTTATTGAATTGCTAACTACGCTGACTGTATTCCTTACAGGAAGTCTGGGAGCAGTACTTGCAAGCAACGGACTTAAGGATAAGAGTAAGGATGACAATGGGCCAGCGTAAAGAATTTATTGAAACTGCTAAGGCAGAGGTCGGAACTATTGAAGGACCTAAAGATAACGAGACGAAGTATGGAGCCTTTACCAAGTCTAACTTCTTGCCTTGGTGTGGCAGTTTCGTCAACTGGTGTGCCAACGCAGTGAATCTAAAGATCCCTAATTGCGTATCAACAGTTGCTGGTGCAACTGCATTTATGAAGAAGGGTCAATGGGAAGCAGCAGATGTAGCAGTCCCACTACCAGGAGATATCGTGTTCTTTGATTTCCCAGGAGATTCGTTATCGCGTATCAGTCACGTTGGCATTGTCGTTAAGGATAACGGCGATGGCACAGTTACCTGTATCGAGGGCAACACTGCTCCCGATAAGAAGGGTGACCAGCGAAACGGCGGAGAAGTTTGCCGCAAGGTTCGTGCATACAAAAAGAAGAATGGTTCCAAACTACGTAGGTCACAAGCTGTGTCCATCGTTGGCTTTGGTAAGCCAGTCTTCAAATCATAAGGAGAAAAATGAACACAACTAAGTTAATCGCAATCGCTACAACTTATGCTCGTGCAGCAGTACCAGCAGTGGTAGCGCTCTACGCAGCTGGAGTTACAGATCCAAAGACATTAGCTTACGCTTTTGCATCAGCCTTTATTGCACCAATTTGGAAGTCACTTGACCCAAAGGCAAAAGAGTTTGGTCGTGGTGCTAAGTAATTAGCCCATAAGCGCGAGGCAACAGAAGGTCGGTCCCTACGGGGATCGGCCTTCTTTTTTTATGCCTGAAAATAGTTAGAGCGACTGTCCCCGTTTAGGTGAGTTTTGAGGCGGTGACAGTTTGCACAGAGCGTCTGTAGATTAGACGGGTCACTGTTGTACCGGTCACCGTCGATGTGGTCGACGTCGAGCTGACTGATATGTTCTGGCTTGAAGCCACAGTGTTCGCATTTGTCCTTACGGTGTACCGAATTGGGATACCTGAAGCGTCTATAGACTGCGTGGCATTTGTATTTGTTGTGCGCTTTGTCTTGCCTAGAATCTCTAAGGTTGACTTTGGTGGGACCACAGACTGAGCATATGCCAGTCCTGGTCTCTTCGTTAATCTGTGAAAGTCTGTGCTTCATCACGATCTGGGGGACAGGGTACAGTTACCAAATTACCGCAAGAGAAACAGGTTGCATCTAATGCGTACCAAACTAGCTCGTAGTCCTCAAAGGATGCTGCGACGTTGAATACCATAGACCCACACGTACATACGTGAACGGGTCCTAACTGTCTTAAATCGGCCCCGAAAGGCTTAGGAAGGCCATAGTATGGGTCCTTAACGGACCTGAACTTTCGCAGGGTTGGTAGACGGAGCCGCATAGTCGGGCCTCCTGTCTCGGCCCTCTAAGGGCCGCTACCGTTATTCGCCTTACGGCTCATATTGTAATCAAACACAGCTTGGTATGTGTCTTGCGACACGCCGTAGACTGGTAAAGTATTCCTATGACAACACTCGTGGGTATCCAAGGCTCAGACTTCTTGGTAATGGCAGCCGATTCACAAATCACTGACGGTGATCAACGCATCATCTCGGTAGAGACACCCAAGATAGTATCAACGGGTAAGTATCTACTGGGTTTAACTGGTGACTCACGTCCAGGTGACATCCTTGCCTATGCGTGGAAGCCACCGCTTTATCGTGGTGAAGACCCAACCCGCTTTATGGGTAGCAGAGTACTGCCTAGTATCTCAGCTGCGTTCAAAGAGGGTAACTACGAGGTCGATAACAAGGAGATGAACTTCTCGTTCTTGATAGGTTTCAACGGCAATATGTTTTCTATCGGTGGTGACCTGTCGTTTAACACATCTGAGCGTGGACTATTCTCGGCAGGCTCAGGTGGAAATTATGCCCTTGGGTACTTGTATTCTTTGGAACCTAAGTCTTACAATAAAGTCTTAACAGCAAGTGTGGTAGCGGAGAAGGCGGTCAGGATTTCATCCTTACTGGATATCAATACACACCCACCAATTCAGGTAGTAGCACAGACAAGGAATGATAAATGAAAGAGTTGATTCTAGTAGCAGGATTTAGTTTTGTAATGGGATTTGTCGGTGCTTACTGCTTTGATACTTTCCTACAATGGAAGGATGACCGCAGATGGCGATAGAAGATCCGAAAGAATTACTACTGCACGTACTGCACGCTAAAGATGCAAGTCGTGACCGTAGCCTACAGACAGAGGTAGGTCCATCAGAGATAGGTGGATGTAAGCGCAAAGTATGGTACAGACTAAACGCACAACCACATACCAACGAGAACCAATCTAAGTTGGCTGCCATTATGGGTACTGCTATCCACGCAGCTATCGAAGAGGCTATCGGAGCATTGGACCCTGAAGGTAAAGAATACTTGGTGGAAACTGAGGTTGCCTTTGGTGATATGAAAGCACACGTGGACTTGTTCGTACCTAGCACCGGTGCTGTTATTGACTGGAAGACTTCTAAGATTAAGAACCTTAGTTACTTCCCATCTAACCAGCAGCGCTGGCAGGTACAGGTCTACGGTTACTTGCTATCTAAGAATGGCTATCAGGTTAATACAGTTAACCTTGTTGCTATTGCTAGAGATGGTGCTGAGAAGGACATCAAGGTACATACAGAGCCTTACGATGAAACGATGGCACTGGCTGCACTTAGTTGGTTAGCTAACGTCAAGGCATCTACAACACTGCCAGAACCGGAGAAGGATCAGTCATTCTGCAAGGACTACTGCCAGTACTACGATGCAACAGAAGAGATGGGTTGCGGTGGTCTAAAGAAAGAACGTATCGTCCTTAGTGAAGTCGTGATTGAGGACGAAGAAGTTGATAAGCACGCACTGCATTACCTACAGTTAGATAGCAAGATTAAAGAGCTGGAAAAGGAACGCGAATCCTTAAAGGAATCTTTACAAGGCTCTACTGGTGTTACTGCTAGTGGCGTAGAAATCAGTTGGACAACAGTCAAAGGTCGTGAGACAGTTGATGCAAAAGAAGTTGAGAAACTTCTGGGGTTTGTACCGAAGGTTGTCGGTAACGAATCTGTAAGACTCAATATCAAAACAAGTGGAGGAAAGTAAATGGCTGCAAACGAAAACACAAAGTTCCAGATTAACTATAAGTTAGCTGACGGAACTCTTATCAATCTTTATGCTGCAGATGTAAAGGATCTTGAGACAGGTCTTACTGACCTATCAATGGTCGCAGCACTTATCAAGTCAACATCATCTGAACTATCAGGTGGTAGCGCACTAGCAACAGCTAACGCTGTTATTGCACAGCAGTTCAATGCAACACCAGTTGCTGCACCAGTAGAAGCACCAGCACAGCCTGGAGCAAAGGTTTGCAAACACGGAGTAATGGCCTATAAGACAGGTACATCAGCCAAGGGACCTTGGCAGGGTTATATGTGCGCCTCACCAAAGGGTGCGCCAGATAAGTGCGAGACTATCTGGGTTCGTTAATGTATGCGAGGACCCTGGGAGTTTGAGGATCCGAGTTGTAAAGGCATAGATACAGAGATGTACTACCCAGTAGAGCAGGCTACTTCGTTTCCTGAAAAGAAACTTATTGTTTCTATCTGCGGTAGTTGTGTACATCAAGCTGAGTGTGCAGACTGGGGCGTTCGACACGAACGCTTTGGTATTTGGGGCGGTTTAACTGAAACTAAAAGAAAAGAAATCCGCCGACAAAAGAATATTAGCCTTCCGTTTGGAGAGTTCTGTGCTTGATTTACAGCGTGCGTGGGGAACTGTCCTTACCAAAGCGACACCACTTCCTGACGTATGGGATGCACTAGCTGTAAAGCAAATTAAGTTTAGACGTGGACAAGTCTGTATGGTTGCAGCTGCACCCAATGCAGGCAAGTCTATGTTTGCTTTAATCTATGCAGTCAAGGCAGCAGTACCAACACTGTTCTTCTCAGCAGATACAGATACAACAACTGTAATGATGCGAGCAGCAGCGCACACATCTGGTCATAACCAGGTGAACGTGGAGCAGAATTTATCTTCTGACTCCCATTACTACGACACACACTTTGATAAGTTAAAGCACATCAAGTGGGTCTTTGACTCCAGTCCGTCACTCGATGATATCGAGTTGGAGATTAAGGCTTATGTCGAGTTGTACGGCCTAGCCCCTGAGTTGATCATCATAGATAACCTTATGAATGTAGCTGCTGAGACAGACAACGAATGGGCGGGGCTTCGTGCAATTATGATGGAGCTACACGATATGGCTCGTAAGACTGAGGCTTGCGTCTTAGTCCTACACCACGTCTCTGAACAGTCTGAGTACGGCAGTCCTACTGCACCACCAGCACGTCGTGCTATTCACGGCAAGGTTAGTCAGTTACCGGCGTTGATACTCACTCTTGGGTATGACCCAGAGGTAGGTGAGTTGAAGTTAGCTGCGGTAAAGAACCGCTTCGGTCCACACGCAGCAGACGGTAAGGATTTTGCAACCTTGTTAGTTAACTATGGTGCTTGCCAGATATCAGATAGAAACGCATACGGTGCGATGCTCGCCCGTGATGCACGCTATGGCTATACTGGTAACTATAACGTAGATGAATATGGAAATGAGATAGAACAATGAGTGATTTAGATAGAGAAGTAGCTATCCTTAAGGTCGATCTTGCTAACTTCTTCAACGCTTTGATTCAGTCAGGTGTTGTAGAGATAGTCAAAGATGAAGAAGGCCAGATGGTTTACAAGACTAACAAGGTAGTGCTCGTTGATGAGCAGCCCGAAGTACAATAAGGCTAAGGGTGCAGCCTTCGAGATAGATGTAATGAAATGGTTTCGTGGTCTTGGTGTACTAGCTGAACGCTTGCGCTTGGCTGGTAAAGACGACGAAGGAGATTTAGTTGTAGTTGTCGCGGGACAGACCTACATACTAGAACTCAAGAACACGGCGAGACTAGACTTGCCTCAGTTCTGGAGAGAAGCAGAAGTTGAGGCGCTTAACTACGCTAAGGCTCGTGGTATCGGAGAAGTGCCACTGCATTATGTTGTAGTTAAGCGTCGCAACGCTGGCATAGAGAAGGCTTGGGTGGTCCAAGACTTAGAGCAATGGTTAAAGGAGAAACAATAATGGCAGTACCAGAAGGAATCATCACAACATCAGACATCTTAGTACCTGAAGAAACAGTTGTTGAAGAGACTGTTACAGAAGAACTAGCAGCAGACGAAGAGCAAGATCAAGCGTGATTTGCCAGCCTTGTATAGATGCAGGTGAATACAATCGTTTGAACCAAATTAAACTTAGTGAAGCACATCACGAACAATGCGAGGGGTGCGTATGCCAGCACAAGACTGGTCCAGGTTGGGTTCTAAGAAAAGGTTCAAAGGCTCCGTTGATGCAAACTCAATCCCCATAGCACCGATCATTCGGTACTTTGGTGGTGAGGTAAGAGAAGGTAAAGACGCTTCAGTACGCTGTCTAATGCACAATGACAGCAGGCGCTCTGCTTCTATGAATACCTATGACAACCTGTACTTCTGCTTTACCTGTGGTAAGGGTGGGAACGCAGCTAATATTGTGTGCATACTAGAGAACTTGGAGTTTAACGATGGCCTCAAACGCGCAGTCGAAATTGCTACTGGAAGCGGCGCAGAGATACGCCCAACAAATAAGTCCAGAGGCAATCGTGGCGCTAGAAGAACGTGGGATATCTGAAGAGGTAGCTGCGCTCTATTCTTTGGGGACCATCGTTGAACCAATGAATGGTCACGAACTCTATGATGGGTGGATATCTATTCCATACATCACTGCCCTTGGTCACTGCGTTGGTTTCAAGTTCCGTAGATTAGATGATGGTAAGCCCAAGTACGGTAGCCCTACAGGACAGAAGGCTCATCTCTATAACGTAGTTGATACTACGATCCTGAGTAAGCACATCATTGTATGTGAAGGTGAGTTAGATACAGTCATAGTCTCCGGTGTCCTTGGTATACCAGCAGTAGGTATCCCTGGAGTGCAAGCGTGGAAGCCACACTTTGCTAAGTTGTTATCAGGTTATGACTCTGTTTATATTGTAGGTGACAATGATGTAAAGGAAGATGGCTCCAATCCTGGAGCTGACTTCTCTAAGCGCGTGTCACAGGAAGTATTAAACGGTACAATAGTACACTTACCACCCAATATGGACATCAATGACTACTACTTAGCCTATGGAGCAGAAGCTACAAAGACTTTGTTAGTGGGTGAAGGAAATGGATAAGGGTGAATGGGCGCAGATGGTACAGATCTTGCATACTTTGGGCTTTCACATCTTGGAAATCAACTACGAGAAGGAGACTCTTCTAATATGTCCAACAGCAACCCGTTAGTAGATCATCTAGCGGTAGTTGGATACCGCGCAGGTGGAGTATCTACCGAGGACCTGACATCTTTCATTGAATCATTCGCTTCACTGCGTGCTAACAGAGTCAAGGGCGTAGGCCACGACCAGTACTCACACGCACAAGGACAGAAGTTCGAGTCCTTTACTACCTCAGATACCATCAAAGAATTGATTGAAGAGCTAGCAGATGCTAGCAACTACATAGACTTCCTCGCTATCAAGCTGCTGAACATACAGCACACTATAGATTTGGTGCTACCTGACTGTGACTGAACTGCACAAGAACATCTATGACATCGTATACACCGTAGCGCAGACCACACACCGCAGGTTTGGTAACTTTGTAGAGCGTGATGATATCAAGCAAGAGTGTCTCAAGTGGGCGCTTACTCGCGTTGATTATATCAACGAGCAGTTATCAGAGCCGGATACTAAGAAGCGCCAGCATAACGAGCACCGTGTAGCGTGGCAGATGCTGCGTGTAGCAGAGCGATACGCACGCAAGGAGAAGGCAGTCAAGTCTGGCTATCACATCACAGATGAGGCTTACTACGAGGGAGCTACGCTCACTCAGCTGTTGCCCTTCGTCATTGCATCAGTACTCGACGGTACTGTACTAGAGCAGGCACAAGAGATGATCCGTGACGGTCAACCTAAAGGCTCATCATCTCCAGCAGAAGGTGGCAACCTGCTTGCAGTACTCATTGATATCAAGAAGGCTTACCTTGAACTAGATGCTAAATCACAACAGGTACTTACCCTGCGCTACCACGAGAACTTTACCTTGTCACAGATAGGTGGCGTGCTTGATTGTGCTACCAGTACAGCAGAGCGTAGGTGCTTAGGTGCAGTGCGTAAGCTGCAAGATGAACTCGGTGGGATCAGTCCATACCGGTGAACGAGATAATTCTGTATGACTTTCTTAAACTTAATCTTTACCCAGACTTACAGCGTGCACCTGGAATCTATGATGCCTTCGACTGCACCAGTGCAAAGGCCGGTCACTTCATTGAACTGAAGTGTCGCCAAACCCATTATTCTACGCTACTTATAGAGCAGATGAAGTACCGTAAGCTCATCGAGCAGGCATACCATCGTGACCTGTTGCCCTTCTATATCAACAGCACACCGCTTGGTATCTACTCCTTTGATCTTACAGAGATAGATGAGCCTGAATGGTTTGTTCACCCTATGCCAGCAACAACAGAGTTTGAGAACAACAACAAGGTAGAGAAGGTAGTTGGATACCTAGATACAGAGGAAGCGGTAAGGCTATGACATACGATTACGAATGTCCAGGGTGCGGTGAGATACGCACTGTTGAGCGAAAGATGATTGACCCAGAAGCTACATACATATGTACCAGTTGCAACCGCACACTTGAACGCAAGTGGTCCTCTCCCCCTATCAGCTTCAAGGGCACTGGCTTTTATAGCACGGATAATAAATGACACAGGGATTTACCAGCGGTATGCGTTCATCGCTAGATGATACGTGGACTACACCGAGAGATTTCTTTGAGAAGCTACACCAAGAGTTTAACTTTCAACTAGATGCAGCTGCACTCAAGTCCTCTGCTGTAGTACCTAACTACCTCGGACCTGATCACGATTACCTGTGGCGACGTGACGCCCTCACTGTCGAGTGGGCTAACGCATCAGGCGGTGGTGCTGTATGGCTTAACCCACCTTACGGTCGTATCATCAAGGACTTTGTAGCTAAGGCTGATGCTGAAAGCAAGAAGGGTATTACTGTGGTCTGCTTGGTGCCCTCACGCACTGACACTAAGTGGTGGTGGGATAGCTGCATACACCACGAAGTGAGATTCATTAAAGGTCGATTAAAGTTTGGTGACGGCGGTGGCTCTGCGCCGTTCCCTTCCGCTGTAATTGTGATGCGGGATCAGACCTGAGCATTCAGTCTCTTGAGTGTTGCCTTGGCGCTGCCCTCTAACTCGACCATCATAGCCTCGTCTTCTGTCCTACGGTTACCGCCATCGAAGTAGGTGGCATAAAATTCAGCATCACTATAGATGTCAGACCAAGCCTCTTCATCAAGCTGTACTGTGACATAAACTTTGTTGCGCTTTAATTCTATAGATGATGGTGAGCAATCACGGTTCTTGTGGTCTAACCAGAACTTAAGTGGTAGCTCTATTGTTACTGGATACTGCTTCGCCTCTTTATACATTTTGATATCCAATCTGCTACATATTTTGTAGCTTTGAGATAAGTATATCAAATGGACTTTTTAAGATCAATCAAATTCTCTTACTCTTGAACGGCGACACTCCCGAAAATCAATAAGACTTGACAGTATGAATCAATGCTTTCAGAAAGCACTAACCCCCACCGGAAAGAGGTTAACGGTGAGGGTTAGTTGGCTGCGAAAGAGGCGCGTGCTTATTGTAGCAGTCTTTCTTGAATTATTGCACAATACTCGCCACTAATTTCGCTACCAATATACTTACGCTTCAGCTTTTTAGATACCGCAGCTGTCGTACCTGAACCCGCAAAGGGATCGTAGATGATATCTCCTTCTACTGACCAAGATAGTATGTGGTCTTGGGCCAGGGCTTCAGGGAAAGGGGCAGGGTGCTTCCACCCATTGAAGGAAGTGGTGTACTTCCAGATGTTATTGCGAGGGCTAAAGTCCGGTACTGGGTTCTTTAATTTACCGGAAAAGTCTTTATGCCCTGCCCACTTGTTGGGCTTGTCGCATATCAACTGCTTATACACTGTGCCTTTGGCAAAGACAAACATATACTCGAATATCTGGGTATACCTGTTGCTATTTTTACTAGCTGGATAAGCTGGACTATTTTTCTCATAAATCATAGTGTCGTGCAGCTTGAACCCAATCTCCTTAAAGTAAAGAGCTTGCCGGAAGCTAGTGCCTGTCTCCGATCCGTTAATAGTAGAGTCACCTACAACCCATACAACAATACCGTTGTCCTTGGTTACTCTGAATAGCTCTCTAGCTACCGCTTCAAAGTCGAAAGAGTATCCATTGTAGGCACGCAAGTTGTCGTAAGGGGGCGAGGTAAGCACCATATCAACATACTTATCAGGCATATCAGCCATAGTAGCTAGACAATCTTCATTCCTAATGGAATCAATCATCAGTACCAGCCTCTGGCGTGATGCCGCAGAGCGCGGCACGCACTCCCTCGATAGCGGTGTTCAATGTATCGTAGACCGTGAAGGATTTGAAGTTCAGGGTCTCCACTACGCTCTCTAAGGAGTTGAGCAATTCCATAAGCCGAACTTCCTCGCTGGTTCTTTGCGAGGTGGTCAAACCTGCTCTCACGGGTCCATAGGGTGACAAGGCAAGCTCTCTCTCTCGGCGTATATCCGAGAGCTTTACTAAATTTGATAGCGGTTTGTCGGTTCTCACGCTTCTCCCCCATTGTCGCTTGCGTTCTCTCCTTGATTACCGGCTTTGCTTGTAGGTGCAGAGCTGGAATCGGATCGTGTATCCACGAGGCTAGCAGCAGTAGTGCCGTTAATATCAAGCCATTTCTTACCCATTTGTTCATCAAAGGCTTTCTCCTTCTCTAACAATTCTTTGTATTGTTCAAAGTGGGCAGTAGCCAACTTGGTTAGGGCGCGATCTCTCGCTCTTCTGTAGTTTCTATAGCTGACAGCTTGACCGGCTGCAGCCTTTAATCTCTTTTCGTTCACGCTCTTCCTCTCTTAATCATAAGGTAGCCTACCAGTAGGATAGCTCCCATTACCAGCCAGTAGCTCATCTACTGGCCTCTCTCACGATTGCCGTAATATCTAATGGTTGACCTACTAGGTGGGCGTCATCGTCATCTGTTGTCCAGCCTGATACCAGTATCCGTACAGCTGTTGGTGAGGCAGCTATCCAGGCGAGAGCCTCTCTCTCGCTGTTGCCGCCCCACTCAGCATTACCGGACTCATCTACCACCTCATAGAGCAGTATCAGCTCCTGCTTAAGTGGGTGAAAGCTGATTACTTCTCCCATTACGCCACCTCTAGTTTACTTTGGCACTTAGAGCAGTAAACATCGTCGCCTTCCCAATAACCAGCTCGACCGCAATGCCACCACGATATATCTTGATTTTCTTTCAGCTCCCACTTGTCTATCTTGTCGCACTCAGCTAGAGCTAATGCTTCTCTCCCTAGCTTCCACACTTTAGGCTCGCGCCCGTATCCTGTACCATTCATTCGCCCTCTTCCTCTCCAAATAATTTAGTCCAGCACGCAGGGTGCGTACCGGATATAAGAATCTCTCTATCTTCTGCCGACATATCGGGAAAGGCCTTCTGAATATACTCTCCCGATTGCCAGCTCTCTACCGCTTGGCGATCCAAGCTCCATACCTCGTACTGGTCGCAGACACAGCAAGGTTTAGTTTTAACTACAATGGTGTCACTCATCATTATCTCCCTCTTGCGTATTGAATAGCCGGTCAAGGGCGCGGTTGGCCTTGTTCAGCGTGGCGATAGCTTCCGCTATCTCCCTCTCCATTAGTTGCTCCATACTCTCGCTCATTACTTATCCTCTCTATAGTTGCGCCACTCGTTGGCTAGGTTTAATCCAGATAAATCGGTTTCATAGGCATATTGATTATGTAGATACATAGAGAATTTAACCTTCTCTACTTCATCTAATCTAGGCGCGTGAACATTAACAGCTAACGCTATCTCCCTCATATTCATATCTTGCACGCGCAATCTGGTACTAGATGATCTCCGCATATTGCCTTCTCTCCCTCTACTGTAAACACGCCATAGTCGGCGACCTCATTACCATAGTTTGCCCGCGCTAGTTCCATAGCGCCCTCTATATCGCTCGCCTTTAGGTGAGCTGTAAATACCAGCTTGAACTCTTTCACTTACTTTCCCTCTTTCTCTTTACAAGTGGGGCAGATATTGCCCTCTCCCTCTTGCTCGTCGTACTCTTTCTCACATTCGCCGCACTTAATCTCATTGAGCACGTGATTAGCCCAGGGATCCGCGTCATAGCTCATCTTCTCCCTTTCTTTCATCTTCTAGTCGCTCCGTAAGGTAATCAATAGCTACCTTGCGGGCATTCTTATAGCCAGTGCCTACCACCCAACGGGGCGGAATCTCTTTGGCCTTGATTGCGTCAAGCATTGCCTGCGTACTCATTCCGCAGAATTGTAGATGATCATATTTATATGGCATTCTCTTTCTCTCTTTCTAGTAATAGGCCGTCTCTTTCGCCCTTGGCGTAGCCGTAATCGTGCCAAGCGCTCTCTAGCTGCGTCAATAGCGATCGCAATCTTTCTCTTTCTTTCGCAGGCAGGGTTGCCTTATTCGCCAGAATTGCGTCAATGTCTAGGCGGATATCGTTGCGATCTCTATTCATTGCCTTCCGCCTCTAACATCTCTTCTATAGCTTGGATCACTGTTTGCGGATTACTGGCGTACTCTTTCAATGCGTCGCCAAGGTAATCAAGCTCTAAGTATCCAAGAGCTACACCTTGAACGATATCCATATCTTCATAACCGATTAGGCCTAAGAATAAAGTGGCCGGTGATGGGTAGCTGTAATTGCGAGACCATTCAAAGAGCGCGGTGGTCTCTTCTGCGCCTTTGCGTGGATCCGCATAGATATCCCAAGTGTTGCGTGTTGCTGTATCCATCTCTTACCTCTTCTCTTGTGATTGTTTGCCTGAGCTGTTAGCTACAGGATACCGCACTCTACCGGACAAGTAAAGCGCGATATTCCGCCTCTAATCGCAATCGCGTTTGATATCTTTGCCGCAATCGATGCAGAAGATGAGAGTGCAACCCGCCCAAGCTCCGCCGTGATGGCGTAGGCAAGGGATAGACGCCTCTTCTAGCTGTAAGCAATCCATTCTAGTACTCCTTTCCGGTGATCTTGCAATAGAGCCAGAATCCGCCCTCTATGAGCTGCCATAGCGCCCAACCTGCGATCGCATAAGCTGCGAAAGTGAGCAATATGGATCCAAGATATGCGAGCTCACTCATTATCTTCCCCCTCTTCACTTTCAAGTACGGCAAAGGCTATCTTCTCGATCTGCGCCAAGGTGTAAACCTTGCCCTTTATATGGTAAAGGTGATCACTCATTAGTATATCCTCTCTCTCTTGGGCATTAGCCCTTGTGCAGCACATACGGGCGATCCGCAGCTGTAAGTACGCCAGACTTCAAACCCAACGCCTGGCGAATCTTTAATGGTCACATCACGATCGCAATAGTCGCATTGCATCTAATCCTCTTTCCCGTACTCTTGAATGAAGAGGCGCGTTGCCTCTTTCACACTATACCCTATGAATCGCTTGCTTACCAGATAGCCGCCTCTTGTCGCGTAGATCGTAAATCCGTCTACGCTGTGCCTTTCGATGCTTACCATTCGATGCCCTTCTCCGCCTCTTGGGTGATTCGATTCAATTCTGTTGCAGCTCTATAGATTGCCATTAGATCCTCCTTCTTTGATAGGTCTAGCTTGCTCACATCTTGGATCCATTGATTGAATCGCTCTTGCGGGGTCATTCGCCCACCCCGCAAGCCTCTAGGAATCGCAAGCGATCGAATCGGTGATTCATTGACAAGAGCTGATCGGCTAGGCCAACGGTGATCACATCGGCAGCCTTCTGGCCTGCCTTGTCTAGTGTCTCGCGATCTACGCGAATTGACTTTGCGATTAGCTCGTAATCTTTGCGTGTCATTCTGTGCTCCTTCTGTTAGGTGAGTATTAATTTATGAGCTCACTCTACCGTATAGCTGCGCCTGGTCAAGCATATTTACATAACAGTTTGATAACGATTAGCTGTGAATTAGCTGTGAGCCTTGGCCTTGCTTATGTCGATATGTCGACAATATGAAGGCAGCTAGATAGTTGAATCTTCAATTACTTTACAGCTGCGGCCCTTGATTCGGATCGCAATCGGTTGGGGCATCGACTCTTGGATCCTGGCAAAGAGCTACAGCTGCGATCGGTTGGGGGTGTTGATAGCTGCCGGAGATGTAGTAAGCCGGCCGGCTTTAACTAACACCCTGCACAATTCCGCCCCATATGTCTACCGTCTGCCCTGCCCTGCCCTGCGGTCTGCCCTGCCCTGCCCGTCTCACAAGGTGAGACGCACCCCCCTATGCTAAATCTGAGTCGCAGGGGGCATATATACCCTACAAAAAAATATTTGCTAAAGTGAGATCCGCCTAATATGGCTCTGACCTGCGGTTATGTACTGTGTGACTAACGTCACATTAGCAAAACGGGAATTGGTCTAAATTTCCTGCCTTATATATAGTAGGGGAGTAAAGCGGGGAATGGTCCGGTTTACGAGCTGTACGCTACGGGTGGAACCCTTCGCGTAGCCCCCTAGGGCGAAGCGATCAGTACCACTAAATACGGGATAATTCTATTCAGTATTGAATCTCATTATGTGAGACAATCAGCTTGGTATAAAACTCATACCGAACTTGGTATAAGGAATCTGTGATTCCGGCGGATTAATTCCGGCGGATGAACACGGTTCATCTAGCAGACGCTACCGCGTCAGCCCTTTATTTTAGGAGATTACGTGGCTGATAACTCAGCAGATATAGCTAAGCGTATTATCCTTGGATGTGTAGCAGAAGGTATGACTATCGACGCCGCCTGTGGCAGCGCCGGTAAGTCCATTAAGACCTACGAGTACTACCGTCGCACCGACAAGGTATTTGCAGATAAGATAGATCGAACCCGCCTTGGGTTGAAGGAGAAGTCCTTTGCATCCGGCGATGTTCACGATATTGACTTCGTGGAGTTCCGCCAGAAGTTCCTGCACTCTAAGACCTTTGCTCACCAAAAGAACCTCATAGATGTCATCGAAGGGCGTGAACCTTCGTGGTTCCACCCCAGTATGAAATATGAGCCAGGACTTGCCTCAAACCGCGTCCTGATAAATATTCCGCCAAACCACGCGAAGTCGATTACGGTCACCGTCGACTACGTTACCTGGCAGGTAGCACGTAACCCTAACTTCCGAGTACTGATAGTCTCACAGACACAGCAGCTCGCAGCAGACTTTCTCTACGCCATCAAGCAGCGACTAACGCATCCGATGTATGCAGACCTCCAGAGCGCTTATGCAGCTGGCGTAGGGTTTAACTCTAAGACGGCCTCTTGGCAGGCAACCCGTGTCACCTTTGGTGATGAGCTTCGTGAGTCTTCCGAAAAGGATCCAAACATCGAAGCCGTCGGTATCGGCGGTCAGATTTACGGTAAGCGTGCCGATATGATTATTGTCGATGACGCCGTTACCTTAAAAAACGCTAATGAGTTTGAGAAGCAAATCCGGTGGTTGACCCAAGACGTGCGTTCCCGTCTTAACCCAACCGGTAAGTTAATTATTATTGGTACACGAGTAGCCTCGGTAGATCTATACCGCGAGCTACGCTCTGAGGATAGATACCCAGGCGGCCTTGTCCCTTGGAAGTACCTAGCGATGCCAGCCCTGCTTGATGCAGATGAAGACCCTGACAAGTGGGTTACCCTTTGGCCTGCATCGGACGCACCCTTTGATGGACAGGCAGAATCGGATAAGAACGATGACGGCCTATACCCACGTTGGTCTGGTCGTAACCTTTACAACGAACGTCAAGCGATGGATGCTAGTACCTGGGCTTTAGTCTACCAGCAGCAGGATGTATCCGAGAACGCTGCCTTTGACCCCGTATGTGTAAAAGGTTCTATTGATGGAATGCGTAAGGCTGGCAACTTAGTTGCAGGCCACCCAGGACATCCACGAGACTTAAACGGCTTTACCTACATCTGTGGGCTAGACCCTGCGATGATTGGCGATACCGCAGCTATCTGCTACGCCATTGATAGATCAACGAGCAAGAGGTACATAGTAGATGCTATCAAGATTAGCCGTCCGTCTCCAGCCGATATCCGTAATCTTATTTTTGATTGGACATCCCTATACTCACCGTCCGAATGGATTGTCGAGAAGAACGCCTTCCAGTCCTTCTTAACGCAGGACGAAGGTATCCGTATGCACCTAGCATCACGCGGAGTGCAGTTTAAGGAACACCATACCGGCTCTAATAAATGGGATGCCGGTTTCGGTGTGGCATCTATGTCTACCCTCTTTGGTACCAAGCAGTTTGATGGTAAGCACCATCGAGATAACCTAATACACCTTCCATCAGATCAGACCGAGAACATCAAGGCTCTGATTGAGCAGTTAATTACCTGGACTCCAACGACTAAGGGTAAGACCGATATGGTGATGGCGCTCTGGTTCTGTGAAATCCGAGCACGTGAGATGCTCAACTTCGGACAGTATGCAACCCACCATATGAAAAACCCTTTCCTCTCTCGTCACGAGATAGGTAAACGCACAGTGATTAACTTAGAAGAAGCATTCGCAGAACAAAACAAAATCAGAGTAATTTAGGGAGAAACTGTGGCAAAAAAGAAAGCCAAGCCTTCGTTAAAAGAAGGCCTTAAGGAAGATGCAAGACTTATCGGTAAAGGCGCAGTAGCAGGATTAGTAACTGTAGCTAACCTAATTCCTACAGGTCGAGCAGCAAAAACCGTTGCTAAATTTGCATCTCGTTCAAAGGCAACAAAACTTGCTTCCGGTGCTCCTAAAGTAAAGACAAGAACATTTACTCAAGGAGAAAGAGCTAGGATTACAAACACTCCTCCTAAGAAGTCTAAGGCTGGACCCAACTCTCCAATTCGTGGTACTAAGGTAGAGGTTAAGTATAAGACTAGAGAAATTACTCCTAGTCAACAAGCAACATATACAACAGGTCGTACCGTTAGAGAGACTACAAAGAAAGCCGGAACCTACGCTAAGGGCGCTGTAACTGCTGCTTATGTTACTAACGAAGCAAAGAATGCTAAAAAGAAAAAAGACGCTCCTAGAAACGCTAAAAAGGCGGGTATGTAATATGGCACAAAAGAAAGAAACCGACTACCGTGCTGGTAGCGCATTGCTTAAGAAGCAACTAGCAGCACGTGCTGGAAAGCCTATTGGACTTCCTTCAAAGAAAAATGTTGTTAGCGCTGCTAAACAAATTGGTGGAGCGGCTCTTCTTATTGCCGGACCAGGTAAAGTAGTTAAAGGTGCTCAAGCAGGAGCAAAAGCAGTTGTTAAAGCAGCAGCAAAAAGACAAGGCAAAAAAGAAGTTGCCAATACTAAAAAGGCAGTTCGCTACGTTGTAGAAAAAGTACAACCTAAAACTATTGCTGAAAATAGCGTAAAAGTACGCAGAGGAAATCCTGCTGAAGCTAAAAGACTTAATGAACTTAGTAACAAAAGAACACAAGATATTGCAACTGGAAAAAGAGCAAAGAGCGAAGAGGCTTCAGTAAAAAATATAAAGCCAGCAAAAGTTGTAAAAATCAACTCAGGAACATCAAAGTCTTCAACTAAAAAGAAGTAAGGACCCTACATTGTTATCAGTCAAAGAAGTTGACGCGAAACTATCGCGGCTACGCCAACGGTCTGCATCACGCGACCAGCGTATGCGCGACGTGCTTTCGGTACGTCAAGGAGATATCTCAAAGGTATTTCCATCTATGTTCTCCGAGGACTATCCTAAGCCTCTCGTTGCCAACTTCATTGACGTAGCAGCACGCGATCTAGCAGAAGCAATGGCACCACTGCCATCCTTTAACTGTTCAGCGACCAATATGGTTTCCGATACGGCCCGTAAAGGTGCAGATACTCGTACCCGCATTGCCAACTTCTATGTTTCAAACTCTGACCTACAGCTCCAGATGTACACCGCAGCCGACTGGTATAACACCTATGGTATGTGCGTTGGTATGGTTGAGATGGATTACGATGACAACAACCCACGTATCCGTATGCTCAACCCATTCGGTGTCTACCCAGAGCTAGACCGTTACGGCAGAACATTATCTGTGACTCAGGTTATTATTACCGATGCAGAGTCTTTGGCAGCGCAGTACCCAGAGTTCTATGAGCAAATCCTTGGTCGCAACCAGTACCAGCTATCTTCACCGTATGTGTCAATGGTTCGCTACCACGACAAGGATCAAGACCTACTCTACTTACCAGAGCGTAAGAACCTAGTCCTATCTTCAACACCTAACATTCTTGGTAAGTGTATGGCACGTACCGTAATGCGTTCATCCCTAGACGGAGAAGCACGCGGTCAGTTTGATGATGTACTCTCAGTACAACTCGCTCGTGCTCGCTTTGCTATCTTGCAGATTCAGGCAGCTGAGAAGTCTATCCAAGCACCTATTGCTATCCCACAGGATGTGCAAGAACTTGCACTTGGACCAGATGCAATTATGCGTTCTGCTAACCCACAAGGTATCCGTCGAGTACCACTTGAACTCCCACCTGGAGTCTTTACTGAATCCGGCGTACTAGAGCGTGAACTTCGTATGGGTGCTCGTTACCCAGAGTCTCGTTCAGGCAACATCGACGCATCTGTTGTTACAGGTCGTGGTGTGCAAGCACTTCAGGCTGGTTTTGATACACAGATTAAGGCAGCACAGGCGCAATTTGCTCGACTATTTACAGAGCTTGTTTCTCTTTGCTTTGAAGCAGATGAGAATGTATTTGGCGGTATCCCAAAGACTATTAAGGGATCTGACGATGGAACACCGTATGTACTTAAGTACATCCCATCACGTGACATTAAGGGCGAGTACGGCGTAGATGTCCGTTACGGCATTATGTCCGGTATGGATCCTAACCGCGCCATCATTGCTTTGCTACAAATGCGTTCAGATAAGCTCGTTTCACGTGACTATGTACGCCGTGAGATTCCAATGGACCTTAACGTTACACAAGAGGAACAACGTGTTGATATTGAAGAGATGCGCGACTCTTTGCGCGTTGCTGTTGCTCAGTACGCTCAGGCGATACCGGCACTCGCGGCGCAAGGCCAAGACCCTTCACAGATTATCGGGCGTATCGCAGCTGTTATCCAAGGTCGCCAAAAGGGACAAGCGCTAGAGAACATTATCGAAAAGGCATTTATGCCAGAACCAACCCCAACCCCAGAGATGCCACCTATGGCACCAGGTATGGAGCAACAGATTCCAGCAGCAGGTGCGGCCCCCGCTACTGCCTCGCAGCAACCTCCACAAGAACAAGCTGGTTCGGCCCCTGAGCT
>Ga0214163_1000472_pt1 | contig 18748 bp, 31 predicted proteins | sample LakMenepilimnion_2_FD_153001 | JGI IMG/M metagenome (GOLD analysis project Ga0214163, IMG submission 153001) | Freshwater microbial communities from Lake Mendota, WI - Practice 15JUN2010 epilimnion v4 | ecosystem: Environmental > Aquatic > Freshwater > Lake > Epilimnion/Euphotic zone | place... | reverse complement strand
GGATCTTTTACGATCCACAGTTCCGTCTTATGTTGAAAGAGGTAGAACCTCATTTACAATGCCTTTATCAATCAATGTCAGATCATGCTCACGATCAATGTATTTAAACTCAACATGATTTGGGTCAAATTCCTGTAACGCCTGGAAGACATCCTTCGTATTCAGGGTTGAACACGTATAGACATCAAGTTGCATCAATGCAGGTTCGACTTCATCCCATACATGCATAGCAATGTGACTCGTTTCAATAATGGTAACTGCAGTCAACCCACGATTACCTTCCATATCCGAGTAGATCGCATATGGTCCCATCAGTATTTTCATACCAATTTTGGAAACCAGTGTTTTCATCCAATCCTGAATTGCTTCTGCGCACTTCGGCGGATTGTTTAATTGCGCTCTGATAATCAGATGCTTGTGTTCAAGAATTTTCCCCATAGTTGTCCCTTCCTAGGAGGTGTCGGAAAGATTTATTTATATGGGTTCCACCATATGCTGTTTATAAATTCTTCACCGAAACGCGAAACTGCGAAGTCATAGTTTTCACGCATAAATGGATACTTTTCATATAACTCATGTTTTTCATCATCACTAAATTCTGGATGTTTACCAAAACTCCAAACTTTACGAGAAAAATTCATTTCATCAGAGGATGTCCATATACGATCAATAATTTCTTTACCAAATCGAGAAACTGCATAATCATAATCTTCCTGCTTAAACGGATACAGTGTAAACAATTCTGTAATTTGACTCTCGTTTAAAACTGGGAAATCTTTTATCTTTACAGCATCCTTAGAAGAACTCGGCGGAATATAGTCTGGTAATTCTAAATATAAAAATAGGTTGGATATAGATTCATTCGTGAACATTGTTTCATAGAAATTTAAATGTAATTTCCCAAATACTTCAGTAACATTTTCTATTGTTTCTCTCCACGAAAGCAGACTCTCCTCAAATCCAGGTTTTCCTGAATTCAATATTTCTGTTACTGATTCTGGAATGACACCTGGAGTATTGTTTACCAATTGATTTATATACCAAGATTTAATTTCACCCATAGAATTGGTTTCTAAGAATTTTTTTGTTGACATCCTCATCATTGTATATGATATGACTTGTGAGATTGGATCCCTTAATGTCATGGTGGGTAGAACGTTTAAACCAACATTATCCGCATTCTGTTTAAACCAGCGGAGTTGTTCTTTTGTAGCGTTTTCATTTGATGGTGTAAGATCACCAGTTAACCGAATACCATCAACATTTACTAATTGTGCCATGTTCTCGAAGTATTTTGTTTTATCAAAACCTTCTGGTCCTGGAACTGGATTGAAATCTTGGAAGATGAAAATCTCTTTTTGTGGGAAATTACAATCAGTTCTTCTGCTTAATTCCCCATGCAACCACGTGCTGCCTGCTCTCGCGTTTCCGAAATACAGTAGAAAGTTTTTCATATGTGAATCTTAGTTCACCAAAGACTTTTTTGATCGTGACAACTTCTTAACCTCAGGTGCCTTCCATCCAGGAAGAAAGGATTCTAGAACAGTCGCCAGCGTGGGATACTTCTCAAGTAGTTTCTGATCCTTAACAAGATCGAGAAGTTCTGCCTCAGTTGTGACTACACCCTGACAGATCTGCATCCAAATTTCTTCACGACGCCATTGCGCAACCGCTGCAGCACTACCTTCTGGTAGTAGAGTTAGAATGCGACGGAATTCCTGTGTAATGGTAGTATCGCCCATATTTTCTGGGAGACCCTCATCCTTAAAAGGAGTCTTACCTTCTGGTAGATTCCATGGACCCTGCTCGTAACCAACACCCCACGCGACAAATCGCATAAGAATAGAGTTGCCGACTGAGATTGCACGAACACGTGTAGAGAGTTCTTCGGTTGTTTTCGCTTCAACTGCCCAGTCAAGAGCCTCGTTGATCTGCCTAAATTTCTTTGGTACTGTTGCCATTTTCAATTTTCTTTCGTAGATTTGTGGTACTAAAATCGTGTCGGCGAGAATTATAGTAGATTTCCATCTGCAGATCGCTGCCTGTAAAATTCTTACCGAAATATTCCTGCCCAATAATGCGAACATCCCAATCATATGACTTTAGTATGTTCAGAAGATCTTCTTCGGTCGTGTATGGAATAATCTGATCGACATACTTACAACCTTCCAACTGAACCCACCGTTCGAACACTGACTGGACAGGTTTGTTCTTCTCTGGTCGGTCGATTGTGGGATCAGTTTGCAGTGCTACGACTAAACGATCACACTGTTCCTTTGCTTCCTGCAACATGAGAACATGACCTGCATGAAACAGATCAAAACAACTTGCGGTAATACCTATACGATTAGAACTCATCAACCAACTCAATCAATTGTGTCATACGATTCGCGATAAAATAATTCAAAAGACCAGAGCGATCGCCCTGTTTCTGCATCTCATAGTTATCTATAATACTTTCCTTGATCTCCTCAGGAATGCGCGACAGATCAACCAGTTCGCGGTTGCGCTGGAAATTGCGCCACATTTCATCATTGGTGATGAAGTCTTCGGGTTTCTGAGTTTTCCAAAGTGCAAGAGCATCCTTACGAATAGGACGCTGACGATCACCATTGACGAAGGTATCATCGCCCGACAGAATATTGGGAACACCATCGCCCTTATCGCCCATGATAATATGCTCCATTAGAACTGCTTCAGGAGTTTCCGCCAACTTAATAAACTTCTTCTGAACAGGAGCATACTGCTTAACGTTGCTCCACTTCTGCAACTGATTAAAGTCATGGTCGCCTGACAGAACAAGAAAGGGTTCAGCGCTGGGTATGAGACCATCGGTATTCATGGTCTGACTATACTCGGCGAGAACTGCGATGACATCATCTGCCTCTGCACCATCAACATCGATTACAGCATATGGAAAGTGTTCAGCAAGTTCAGCACGAACAAGATGCAGTGCTTCGAAGATAGAGTTCCAATCGAAACCACTATCGGCACGAGACTTTTTACGGTTTGCCTTGTAGTTCGGGAAATACTGACGACGCCAATAGTGACGGTTGTCACATGCAATAACCATTTCACCGAACTCAGGACCAAACTTCTTTCGGTATGACCGAAGTGCATTAATAATCATGTGCCGAACTAGAGGAACATTTACCTCAACGTCTCGACGACCTCCCAAATTTACCATTAGACTACTGATCGCAGTCTGGTTATAATCTACAACAATCACGTTTCATTCCCATCATTTAACGTTGTATCAAGCGCATTACGAATATCAGTTAACATAAGTGTTTCCGGAGTATCCATCCCACGTTGACGCAAGAACATGCCGTATACCAAAACAGAAACCACTGCTGCATCAGCATAGAAACTTTCATGGTGTGTAATACCAAACTTCTCAGTGCACACCTTGGTAATTCCTGCCATAACTGCTTTACCAGCACGTTCGGCATCTTGGTACGAACTATACTCATCAATCCCCTCTAGAAAGTACGAGAGAGATTCCTTGTCTGGATTTGGGTCTTCTGCTTTTTTCTTCGGATTAAGAAAAGTCACATTATCATTATCACTCATTAAAACACTTTCAAAATCAGAGTCGTAGGGGTAAGTCGTGCACGCACAGGAGCAGACTTACTTTTAACTGAAGAATACCATTTTGTCAAGCCATTTTTCGTAAGACCAGTAAATTCTTTTACTTGCGTCTCTGGTTTACGAAGCAACTTACAACTGGACATTGATTCTTCATATCCTACAAGTGATGCACCCTTAACAGTGATGCCCCCACCAACTGGACTGTAGTACTTATTCAACTTACGAGTCTTAGTATCGAACGTCCAAATTTCACTACAGTTTAACAGATTAATGGGATCGATGCTGGTAATTCCAAGAGTAGGATCTTCGGGTTGGAACTTGATGTTCCTGACCAGTTTGGTCATATCCTTTGGTTTCTTCTTACGAACCTTAGCAACCTGCTTGCTGACATAAGACTTCTTGAGTGAAGTAATGTAAGATTCGAGCAACTTGATGATGCTTTTGATTTTCGTCATACCTGTTAGGTGCGCATAACCTTCAAGCAACTGCAACTGCATGTCAGTCAGTTGACCCTTGGGCAAACGACGAACCTCAACCAATTCAGCAAACTCTGCAAGAATTGGTTCAATCTTTTCAACACACTCAAGATAGTGCTTATCTGCCATACGATATGGCATGAGGATCTGAGGAATGTTCTTTACATCTTCGCCGATAAGAAGATTCTCGATCTCATCATTGACATGAGAAGCGATATAGATGCTGGCGATTAGAGGTTTCTTGACAACCTTTTCGATGGGTGTTGCTGCAACAGCAACATCTTCATCATCGAGTTTGATGCGCTTGTTGACAGTTTCTTCTACCTTATCCCAGATACGAGACTTATCCCGTTCACTGAGAGGGAACCCACGCATAGCAATACGAGCAGAATTAGCATAAGTCCGAGGAAGCAATTTGTCAGGAATTTTACTGAGAGTCTTCAGTTTATCCTTATCTTCCTTGAACCAGTCAAAGAGAAAGGCACGACAATCTTTCTGGTCAACAATAAAGTTATACCAATTCAATGCATTACCATATTCTGACTGATAGTTCGTGGGTTCATACTCTGTAGACCAGATTGGTTCTACACCCATCATCTTAGAATCAGCAATAGGAACTTTCAGTTTATACATCTGGTCACCTCATTCAATTTATAAATTACTATACCCCGTTTCCGTGGAAAAGTCAAGCTATAAATTTCACATTCGTAATTGAGTCATACCTGAACGAACGCCATCCTGCGTTTTCGGTATCCCAGACAGGCAGAGCATCAGGGTTCGATACCTTACCTTCAGCGGCACTAGTAGTTTTCTTTGGCAATACAGTTTCCTGCAGAGTGCATCGAATAACTCGAACATCCCCATTGCGTTTTGTGAACGTCACTTCAGCGTCCATCTTCTTCAGGTTCTTTACGAGCATTTCACGGTCGATTTCCATAATCACATTCTCCTAATATTGGTTTTATCAATTTCAACTTTACCATCTCTCCAAGATTTTCTGGGAGGATCTGGTGCGGGTATATCGTGGGTAGACATATGTTTTTCCATAGTGAAAAAATCTGTTGGGTTTTCTACCACCACTTCAGTTTTCTTCTTTGTTGGTTTTACCTTTGGTTTACTAACAGGTGGAGTTGATTCTACCACATCAACCACATCATATTCTACTATACCCGTTTCTTCTTTCTTTGTCAAGCCTAAAATTGAAATATTTGCAGCGACGACCAAAAGAATTGCCAGAGGATCGAACACAAAGATAAGAGTTATGATCATCATGCGCACTGCTTTGTCGACAGTAGCATTATCGCCACTCCCGTAGAACAGTTCTGCGATATATTTGATCGGACCTACTTCTGCTTCGAGTTTAAGATTTTCAGTTTTGAGCGGAATGAGATCAGTCTCAATAGTCTCAATGTTTGTAACCGCCTGTTCAATTTCTTTATTAAGGGACGCTCGTTCCCTTTTCTGTCTGTTTCGAATGAAGTTAGCATCAAGGACATCCTCCGCAGTAGTGAGTCTGTCCAAAGTGTCCAAAGATGTTTGCGCATTCTTCAGTCTCCTCTCTGCTGATTGTTTTTTGCTCTCGAGTTGTTCAATCTTCAGTTGTGCCGAACCACCTACCGTGGTGTGCTCAATGTGCGCTCGACTTAGATAACCAAACACACCCATACTTGTGATGAAAGACAATACCACGATTGCGATCACAAAGTAAGACTTCAATAATTTGTTGGCAGTGGACCAATTTCGATACACCCAACTAGCAGTTATGAGTTTGGCAAATTCTAGTGACCCACCCATTGCTGCAACAGCAATGGGAGATGCTGGGAAAATCGCCATCAACCCAAGAATTGAAAAGTAACCAGCAACCGACGTAATCGCCAGTGCTGCCAGTATTAATAGTGCTATGAAAAGCATCCAGGTCTCCATTCAGGAAGTTGTAACGTTTTCAAATGAGACAATCGTAAGCGAACGTTCCACATATCATTTATGCATCGTTCGTCGAATCGATACTCCCACTGTAGCAGGTGTTCAACTGCCTTGGCATGCGCTTTGCTGGCATACTCCGCGACAACTTCCTTACGCATCTCACCCAAATAATTGGTCACATAAGTGGAACTGCCGAAATATTTTTCGAACAGTTTCTCTGTCTTACATGAATATCCAATATAAAATTTGCCGTCGTCGAAGTAAGTGCAATATACTCTATGCACCTTCTTCGGCAACGGCAGTTTTCTCGGTTTCTTAACTATCATAAATGTCTACTCCGCAGTAGACTATTTATTCGCCTTCATGATCCGTGTCGAAATCATATTCTTCTTGCTCAATACCCTCTCCACAGAAAGGGCAGTGTAATACTCTATAATATTTGTGATCCATATCATGATCTACAAAGAATAGAGCATTGCAACTGGTGCATTCGTATTCTTCATTATCCATTTAAATATCTTCTGTTACAATCTCAGTAGTGATGTTATTGTTTTCACAATATTGAGTATATTCAGGAGCGAGATTTGTTTTGACGTCCGCCGCCCACTCGTCATGGATTTGTTGATCAGTAAATGTAAGAGTTACAATATTTTTGTATCCCTGTGCAGCAAAATATGCATTTTGTTCGATTTTATCACTATTTTCTGTTATAAAATTTGTATGTGCGGATGATCCCGACTCATTTAGTACTTGCCAATACCATGGAGTATCTAGATCTTCTCTTGTATATGTAATTGTTACTTTCTTAGCCATGTTAGTGCCTTTCTCGGTTAAATTTTATGCTGCTACGCCCCAGACATCATCCCATTTACCTGATAGCGCACCCTTAGCATAGTCGGTGGCACGATTTTCAAAGAAGTTAGTATGTGTCGGAGCATTGATCATTTCCTCAACCCACGGCAGAGGATTCTTCTTGACCTTAAAGATACCCTTGAGTCCAAGACTAATCAGTCGACGATCGCAGATATAGCGGATATACTTCTTAACATCAGCAGATGTAAGATCTTGCATCTCACCCATCTCGAATGAGAGATCAATAAACTTGTCTTCTAGTTCCACCATCTTCTCTGCGATAGTGTAGATCTGTCCCTTTAGTTCATCATTCCAGAGTTCTCTATTTTCTTCAACATATGTGCGGAACAGTTTAATCATCGACTCGGCATGCATCGTTTCATCAACGATTGACCAAGTAACGATCTGACCCATTCCCTTCATTTTTCCGTGACGAGGGAAGTTGAGGAGCATAATGAAGGATGAGAACAATTGCATACCTTCAGTGAACGCACTAAACGCTGCGATATTGGTCGCGACTGATTCAGGTGTGCCATTTGTGTTCGACAAATCCATAAAGTAGTCGTGCTTTGCTCGCATTGAGTCGTATTCAAGGAATTCCTGATACGTTGTTTCTGGCATACCAAGAGTTTCAATGAGGTGAGAATACGCTGCAACATGTAATGCCTCCCGTGCCGCAAATCCCATCAACATCATACGAACTTCAGGTTGTGGGAAATATGGCAGATAGTTCTTAACATAACCACCAGCAACATCGATATCGCCTTGGGTAAAGAAACGAAAAATGTTTGTTAAGAAAAGTCTTTCATTATCAGTTAGACGTTTCTTCCAGTCATTGACATCTTCTACCATCGGTACTTCGGTGTGTAACCAGTGTGACTGTTCGTGCTTCAACCATGCGTCGTATGCCCATGGATAGTTAAACGGTTTGAAATACGATCTTTCACTCATTAATGTCATGGATTTCCCTGACCCCTATACTTCTTAAAATTTTGCTTTTTGCGCTTATTCATTGTGCTTGTTTTAATTTTACCATTACCAATACTAGTACCTTTCTTATAGGTATTATTGATAGTGTTTTTTATTGTCCCGTTGGACTTTGAACCTTTTGCCATTAATTACTCCCCGCCCATTTGATTAGATCATCATAACCACCGACGTGATGTCCATTAATCCAAATTTGCGGAACTGTTGTTATCCCAGGAACTGCGGCAACTACATCTTCCCATAATACATCTTCACCCACCACGCTTTCAACATACTGAATTTCCATACCAGTCATAAATTCTTTTGCCAGTACACAATACGGGCAATCTGGTTTGGTATAAATTTCTGCAAAAAACTGTGACATGTTTTACCCCTCGCACGCAACACAAGTGTCGCCTTCAATCATTGCCTTGAAGTCGATCTCCTTGATCACTTCTCGTTCAATGCGCTTTGATACCTTATCTGCCTTACCGATCTTTTCAGAACGACAGTAATACATCGTCTTCAAACCCTGCTTCCATGCAAGATAGTGAACAGCATGAAGATACTTGATATTTGCATCAGGACGGAAGAATACATTGAGGGACTGTGCCTGATCAATAAACTTCTGTCTGTCTGCTGCATGCTCAATAACCCAACGCTGGTCAATTTCCATGGAGGTCTTATAGACTTCCTTAGTAATATCGTCCATCCAAGTAAGATGCTGCACCGAACCATCGTTGGCGATAATCGAGGACCAAACCTCATCATACCAACCAGAAGGTCTGCCCATTGCTGCTTCTTCTAGAATAATCGCATCAAGATATTTATTCTTATTTAAAAATGAACCTGATAGAGTATCCTGACGATACGCATTTGCTCGCCACGGTTCAATCGACGGACTGGTATTGCCCATAATAATTGACGAAGATGCATTCGGAGCAATTGCCTGCATATGGGAGAAACGTCGACCAGTGCCAACAGCATCAGGTGCCTCACCACGTTCTGTCCCGAGTTCTAGATTAGCAGTATCGAGACGAGTTTTGATGTGCTTAAACACTCGCATATTAATACCCTTGGCAACTGCTGACTCCCACGCAACACCCTTGCGCTGAAGATAAGCATGGAAACCAAGCGCACCAATACCAATAGACCGTTCACGCTTTGCTGAATAGATCGCACGAGCAACCTGCTTAGGAGCATTGTCAATGAAGTATTGAAGAACGTTGTCTAGCATCTCTGCCATGTCCTTGAGGAACAACGGATCTTTTGACCAAGAATCATAGTATTCTAGATTGACTGACGAGAGACAGCAAACAGCAGTGCGCTTCCTATCCGTCGGAAGAATAATTTCCGAGCAGAGGTTCGACTGATTAATTCTCAGACCAAGATCCTTCTGGAACTGTGGTAATGCACGATTGCTCGCATCAATAAAGTGCAGGTAAGGTTCACCTGTCATCATGCGCAGTTCTAGAATTTTCTGCCAGAGATCTTTCGCTGAAACTGTATCGCGGATTTCACCTGACTTCGGATCAGTAAGATCCCAACTGTCATCAGCATCCTTATCGGTCATACAACGCTCGACGATTTCCATAAATGCATCCGAGATGTTAACCCCATGGTGCAGGTTCAGTGCACGCATGTTGGGATCACCAGTCGGTTTGCGCATTTCTAGAAATAACCCAATGTCAGGGTGAGAAATATCCAGATAAGCAGCATAAGAACCACGACGAGTGCGACCTTGACGGTAAGCCATACTAGAAGCATCATAAGTGCGAAGGTGAGGCATAACACCAGTAGACTTATCATCTGCGGCGCGAATGCCAAAACCAATACCAACGCCGCCACCAAGCATAGACAACCAGTTAGTTTCTGAAAGATTTTCAACTAGACCCTCCGCAGTATCATCAATGAAGTTTAGGAAACAACTGATTGGCATACCACGCTTTGACCGACCAAACGAGAGGATCGGAGTCGCGTATGACAACCAGTGCTTTGATGCATATTCGTATAGACGCTGCGCATGTGCAGGATTAGAACCGAACGTCTTTGAAACAAAAGCGAATCGATGTTGCGGAGACGTTTCGTCGTCCTTCATGTATGATTCTTGAAGTCGCTGAATACCTAGTTTGTCAAACAGGGAGTCCCGTGATAAGTCAATCTCAATATCCAGATAATTCTCTCTTGCCATTTATAGTCCCTGTTCCTTCAACACTTTTTCGATGTCTGGTTTGAAATATGATTCTGGTTTAAGAATCTTACCATCTTCCCGCTTCTTAATCTTACCATTATCAGAAACCTTGCTCATGTTAGAAGCACGAACTTCTTTCCACACTTCTTCAAAGTTGATACCAAGAGTTGCAAACAATCCCTGAACAACCCAGACTAGGTCGGCACCACCGTCAGCAATGTCTCCAATATGGCGACGAAGAAAACCATCGCAAAGTTCGCGGTATTCTTCATCGATTAGATTAATATATAGGCTTGCTTGCGCCAAATTATCATCATTTAGATGCGGAGTTGTGCCCACATATTGATCTGCTGCAATCATAAATTCGGTAACGTCTTTTTGGTTATTCATAATATTTTCTTTCTTTGTCAATGCCCAAGATCCATCATGTTGATCGGACCAAATTAGTTCTGTGTTTTCATCCCAGTGAAGGGTCTTCAATAGATCGTGCGGAAGCTCTATATATAATTCACCATCATCATTTTCCTTAACTATAACTGTTGTCATATTACCAATGCCGTATCGTGTTGGTAATAATTACAAAACACGTAACGATGTGTATCACAACCCAAAATGTTTTGAGAAACAACGCAACACGTGCTTCTTGTATTGTAAGAATAGGAACATCAGGTCTATCTTCGTCTGTTGAACCCATAAGATGACCAGTTGCTCGAGACCATATTTTTTCTAGACTATTCATGGTAACATTTCTATTCTATAAGGTGCTTCGTCTTTCCACCACGGATCTTCCGTAAGATCTTCTACGACTTCGAGTGCTTCTTCTTCAGACTCAACATCTGCAACAACAATATCATCTTTATTATATACTAACCAATTAATCACGGAAGTTTCCTTTCAAACTCTGCCCACGCTGTCATGTCATCTAGTGCCTTGATTACATCGGGGAAGTGTTGACCGATTATTGTCCAGCACTGTTCTGCTACGATACGGTGTTCTTTCTGCGTCGCTTTATCCATACGCAACTGGCAGTAGTGAACCCACGAACGCAGCGAACCTGCCATGATGATAGTTGATTCGGTATTACCTTCAGGCAGAACAGCACGTGCCTGCTCCTTTGCGATACCGTTTTCAATCGCCCACTCATAAGCATCTAAGGCAGCATCAGTAGCAGTTACCTGTCTCATTGCCCATTCTTCGGCCAATGCGTTGTCGTCGGATCCCAATTCCACCGAGTTTTGTCGGTTATTGGTATCCTGTAGTCGTGCTTCTCTAATGACGAATCCAAGGTCTGTAGTCGGGTCTGCATATCTCTGTGAAAATTCTTGGAACGAAAAGGATCGATGGCGAAGAATTTGCCTAGCGATGTCACGAGTTGTTTTAATTTCCATTGATACATGTACCATCTCCAGTGGTGACCAGTGTTGGTTCTTAATAAGATACTGAACCAGTTTAGGTGCTGTTGCGGTGCTGTTCTGGTTTGACGGATTAGATACTCTTGCTGCCCATGCAACCAGTTCATTGGCAGTACTACATTCTGTATACGCACTTGGTTTTGTAAGTCCGATCAGATTTACTTCGCTCATTCAACTCTCCATGATGTTGTATTCAATTTAATATTAGTGGGCCAATCGCCTTCAGTATAAGATTTATCATGAAATCTCAACTCGTTTGTAGGCATAATACAAAGTCTGCCGTTGTCTAGTTCTATAAACATAAACTCCTTAGACTGCGAAGGATGCATACTGTAACCATCGTTCATAGGAATGGCAGTAAACAGATAGCGACCAAACTCCCCAGTACTACGAATCTCTGCTCGCTGACTGTTCAGATAATCATAACGAATAACTGAGAACTGATCACCATAACAATCCCATACCTGTGTATCTTCAAGAGTCCACGCTGGTTCTGGGTCTACAGAAAATGCTAGAGCATGCGGAGGAACACCACGGTAGACTGCACCACATTCAAGCATGATATGACACCCCCATGAGTGTCCAGGTTTTGAATGCAATGCAAACCAAACACAGGGTTCAAAGGTATATGGTTCTACACCCTTACGAATGAACGATGAGTCTACCCAGCAGTAGATATGATGTGGAAGATTTCCCGACCCAGTGTATAGCATTACTCAACCTCAAATTCTTTGACTTTTTGGAACTGTGCCCTACTAACATATCCAACACCCAGAAGATGATCTACACGATTAGATGCATCGGCATAATCGATATACGTACCATCATCGAACCACCACCAGCGGTCGAGACCAAGCAACCAGCGAGGTTCGCGGCGATACTCTACCAACCACTTACCGTCTGTGCGATGAATACGCAACTTTGTGATTCGAAAATGAGCGAGTTCTACGCCATATTCATTAGCGACAAGTTCGCTCATACTTTCCTCCACATCATATACTTTGCCTTTGCTGATAGTCCTTGAAACGTATTATCATTTATAATACTCTGGATTTCACCAGAAGTCAATCCATTTTCAATCATTTCATTAATATCTTTTCCTGGAACATCTGGCCAAATGACCATCTTATACCCCATATCAATATACTTATTCATTAACTTACCGACTTCTCGGTTTTTTGGTTGATTATCAAAAATAATTGTTATTTTTTCTTTTTGTAACGGAAGTTGGTCGATTTTTCCGAATGACGTTCCAGCACAAGCGATAGAATTATCCAGAAAAAGGGAGTCAAGGGGCCCTTCGACAACAAGTATTTCTTTTGTAGGATCGACCCTATCCAGACCGAAAATCGATGGTGCATCTTCGTCTACCTTAATGTTAATATAACGTAATGACTCGCCTCTGATTCCGCGAAGGCTAACAACAAGGAGTTTACCAGCGCCATCAAAAAAAGGAATCGCGAGTCGCGGTTCAGATGTAATGATCGAGTTTTTATATTTGTCATTAAGCTGTATGACATCTTTAACATTAGGAATGAAATACAACCTATCAAAAGCATCGCGAGGAATTTTGCGGTCAGTAACATATTGAATTACCTCATGATCATCTGGTAGCGTATCAAGTCGATCCATAATCGAGTCGAGCAGTTTAGGTTCTGGTTTCTTAGTAAACTTTGGTTCTTCAAACTTTAGAACTGATTCTACAGTTTTATGAGAAGTCTTGTTGTGAGCACCATCTGCATATCGTTCTACGACATATTGACTGTAGAGGGTGGCATCAAAGTTCTTGAGGAATGTTCCAAAGTGTTGACTCGCGCCACACTTATGGCACTTGTAATACAGATCGTTCTTACCACGATAGAAGTATCCTCGTGCCTTCCTCTTATTACGTTGTGAGTCGCCGCAGATTGGACATCTGCAGTTGAATAGATCTTGGGTTTTCTTCTTGAAATTCTCTAGTCGATATGAAATCGAATGGAGATACTTGATGTCAATATATAAACTCATAATATAGTTATACCCCATTATGGGGCGGAAGTAAAGGGATTTATTGAAAAAACTTTAATATCATTGGAAGTATCTTGGTTATGATTGCACCAAGAACAATACCACCACCAATCATAATATACTTGGTTTTTTCCAAATTGTCAATACGTTTTTTGTTTTTTTCTTCTTCTTTATCAATCGATTCTTTGAGTTCTTTGATCGATGTCATGATCTTAACTTCAGTTTGGTCAACTTTATCTGAGAGTTCTCTCGTTGTAGTTGTGATGCGAGAGTGAAGTTCTTTATTGTTTTCAGTTGATTCTCTACGATGGACTTCCATCGCATCGTAGAGATCTTGATTTACATTTTCTTGTCCGCTTAGTTTTAAATCGTGCACGGCAAGCATTTTATTGATTGAGTTAGAAACATCGGTCATCTTTTCTATTACGGTATCCAGACGAGCGAACACGACCTGCATTTGTTTCAGGTCGTGCTCTAGAATTGCGACTTTAGTTTCTAACTCCGCCATTTACTTTGCTTTTGGTTTGCGGATTTTCTTGACTACTTTTTTGACAATCGCTACTTCTGCTTCTGCCTTGTCGACAACGGCAGTAAGTTCAGCAACGTCTATTTTGCCATCTTTGTTTGTATCTGCAAAACCGAATAGAGTTTTGATGAGTTCTTTAATTTTGTTAAACATATCTGTTATCCCCATGCTGCGAATTGTTTTGTTTTCTTAATACGATCATCTAGACCATGCGTACCACCGTTTACACGACGAGTAATCTGACCTATAACTGCATCGGTAACACCCTTGTCAGCGATTGCGAACAGACCGTTCTTATTGAAGAACCATAGTGCTGATTCGAATGCCAGTTCGGTTGCAACGATGTCTGGATTGGTTAGAACATCAGGACGACCAACCGACTGCGAGAATGCAGTATAGTTGTCCTTACCAGTTAACTGAATTGGTCCACGACCACGGAACTTATACCCATCACCTGAAGATTCTGGACCATTGCCCATACGATTAGCATAGACCTTGTTGGCAATCTTCTCTGGTTTACGAGCGTAACCAGCAGTCGATGCGATTGTTGGGAAGTATTTTTTAAAGATGCCATTCAGACCCTTGTCTGAGTAGTTTAGGTTCTCCGAGAATACCTTAAAGTTGCCCGACTCGTGAGCACACTGTCCAAAGAAGTGTGCAGCTTGTGCAGATGACAGTTTGTAGTAACCCTTGGCACTTACATAAGTTCCTGGTCCCCACTTACCATCAGCAGTAATACCACACTTAGTTTGAAGTGCTTCCATTGGACCAAGTCCAGCAGTAGATGCTACCTTTGGTGCTGCCTTTGGTGCTGCCTTGACAACCTTTGCTGCTTGAACAACAGGAGCACCTGCTTCTCTTGTAGTTGAAGGATCGAAGTCAGCAACAGGAGTATACTTTGTGCCACCTGCCTTGGACTTGGTAGCAACCAGACGCTGCTTGCGGTTTCCACCTTCCTTCTTAATTGAAGCATGGACCCAACCAGAGTTCTTGTCACCAGCAGCATAGAATTCTAGGATGACTTGGTCAAACTCTAGATTATCAGCAACCCAGTCAGCAACTTTCTTGTTGTCAACACCCTTGACTTCAAAGTCAATTGCTTGACCATTAACGTGCTGGGATGTTTTCGAACCACCAACTGCCTTATTGACTAGTGGTGCACGATATGAGGAGTTGATTGTTACTGGACCAAACTTAGCACGAACAGGTTCGAGAATCTTTTCGCAACAGTAGCGCATGTTCTCAATATGCTCAGCAGTTGGTGTGTTAGGAATGCCAAGACGCTTTGCGGTTGGCGAGACGGTCATTTCCTCTAGGGCAAAATGTTCAGTTAGTTTTGTCATATATTACCCCTTAAAATGGACCGAAGTCGTCGTCGCTGTCTTTATACTTATCGATCGCTGCCATCAGTTTGATTTCAGTATCTGCCTCGATCGACTCTGCTTTGGCATGTTCAGTGTGCGCTTCTGCGAGATGCTTATAGTCTGTCTTACCGAGTTCCTGAACCTTGACATTCGGATCGAATTCGGCAACCTTCATATTCATCATCGTAGCGAATGCGCCAACAAATGCACCGACAATCATCGAGAATGCTGGACCAATAATTTTGAAGATTTCATTGTTATCAATGATATCATTTGGCATGAACATCCCAATCAACATCATTACAACAACGGATAGCATAATGGAACCCAAAGTGAGCGCCGCCATCTTCATAATCATGATTTGGACTTTGCCTTTTTCAATCTCTAGTTCCTCTAGAGTATTGACTTCTTTCGATACCGAAACAAAGTTTAATAATCCCTTCATATTATTTCCTTCTTATAATTTTATTCTTTTTGCGCCACTTCTTCTGAGCAGCTTTTGAAACTCCAGGTTCCGCTTGGTTTGGAATACTTGGATTATTTATACCGATACCAGCAATAGCACCGCCACCGACGCCCATTTCTTCGGCGACATATTCTTTAAATGACAACATTGTATCAGATTCCAATTGTTCTGCGAGAGATTTAGTTTCGTCTTGTTCCATTGTCATATAAAAAATTTCTTCCAGAATGTCTTCATCATACTCAGCGTTTTCTTTAACAAGTGCTATAGCAGCAGCAAATGACAGGAATCGTTTATTTTCAAATGGAACCTTTTCTATAATTCGCTTCAACTTAAAAACCATACGGTGTAGAAGAGTATATGATTCTCTTTCTTCTTCTGTCGCGAGATCTTGTTCTTTCTTAATGACAGCGCCATGCGCATCAATAATACCGAGACGATATGCATCAGTATCAGTAAATGCTGTTGTCAACATACGTAAGATACGATATGTTATGATTGCATCGACAAATCTTGCCATTAAATCCCTCTTAACTTGTTAACGATCGTGCGATCCATAAAAACATCTGGTAACTCACTATCGGTCATTCGGTTTAAAAATACCAGAAATGGTTTAATCAGAGGCATCAAATCGGAGAGTTTATAAACTATCATATCTGTCGCTGCTTGATTAAACACATTATATAGAACCAACAAATGATTTATAATAAGACGTTCGTTGAGAACATTAGTATTTTCGTATCGTGTTAATAATCTTCGGAGATAAACAAAACGTTTCAAATCTTCCTGTAAATCTGAAATACCAGTACATCCAGGATTATCATAGTGTTTAATTGCGAACATTAAAAAAGTTTCTTCATTCAATTCATTAATCATATTATGATACCGTTGCCGTGCCTCCGAGGAAATACCAATTACTACTTAGATAAATCAAATTAGCAGTATCACCTGCTGAATTAAACACAATAGAACTATGTCCAATATTAGAACTGATAGTCAAGTTGTGCCCACCACTGTTTGATATCATAGCAATAACTTTAACCTGACCTTCTACACCATCTGCGATGGTAAGTGTTCCAGGTCCATCAGGTGAAGTGATTTTAGTTATGAGAGCAGTCGCATTGATAGCACCCGCAGACGTTAAAGTCTGCGTAGTGCCACTCAATACCAGTTTACTGTTTAAAACCACAGAAACTGGAATACCACCAAACAGATTAGCAATACTTACTTTGTGATCATATGGTGATGTTGCTGGTTTAACAACATACATCAAGTCTGTAGAAACAAGCGATGACGCTGTTGTCAATGCTGAAAGTTTGCTATCTGCCATTGTCTAATGCCTTATGCGTCTGGGAATTCAATATCATCAGCAGCATCGCTGGATGCAATAGCATTCTTAGAGAGTGCTACAAGAACTTCGTGCTTCACACGACCAGCGTTAGCACCAGTTCCAACTGTACGCAGCACCCAACCAGAGTGAGCGGCAGAAGTACCAGTTTCGCCAGTACCCTTAGCAGCAGTTGCAGTTGCTTGATCAGCAGATGCTTGGATTTCGAAGTACTGAGCATTGTTACCCGTGCCCGAGATCAGAACGATTGTAAATGGTGTGTATGTTAGACCAGTAGGCGTACCAGCAGTAGTTGTGAGTGCGCCTCCAGCTTCAGTGGTTAGTGTAAAACCAGTTACGGATGGCGAAGTACCAGTAACAGCAGAAACAGTATAGATAGTTCCTGTTGCATAATCAGTAATAGTACCAGTTCCACCTAGTGTACCAGTAATTCTAATACGATCACCAGCTGCTAGAGTTGTTGCGGTGCAAGTAAACTCACCAGCAGTACCAGAGATAGCAACACCAGCAAGAGCAGTACGACCAGCGGCAGCAGACTCCGATGCAGCCAAACGGAACAGACCAGTTGTAAACCCTAGAGCGGATACGAAATACGCAGTATCATTAACTAATCCAGTAGCAGAAGCACCACCACCATTGAAATACTTAACTGATTCCGCAGCAACTAAACCATGAGTGGCATAAGTAAACTTCTCTTCAGCAATAGTAACAGCAGATGTTAGAATAGTGCGCTTTGGTTTTGCAATAGCAACAGTTGGCACAGTTTCATATGAAGAACCAGTATTTGTTACTGCGACTGCCGATACTAATCCACCTGAGACGGAAGCAGTTGCAGCAGCAGAAGAACCCCCACCACCAGAGAAGGTAACTGCAGGAACTTCGAGGTAACGTGTGCCACCTTGAATTAGTGCAACCGAGGCAACATTGTCACCACCAGCAGCGATTTCAGTGTTGTCAACACCAAAGACTTGAGTTGACTGGAAATTCGCTGTTGAAACCGAAGCAACAGATGTTGGTTTTTCGCTGATTGTATACTCTTGAGCAGAGAATACAGTAAGAACTGATCCTGGATTCGCATTAATTACCGTAGCAACTGTGTCACTAGCAACAGCAGTAGCAATCATTTCCTGATCACCTACACGAACAACATCACCAACTGCAAGAGCAGGATCGAAGTTAGTTCCGTCACCTGTTAGAGTAGCACGACCGTAATCTAGACTTAGTGTGAAGGTATGTGAAGCACCAACGCCATCAGTAGAGGCAATGATAGTTGGAAAATTGTGAAGTGCATTTGCTTCCGTTGTTGCAACACTGAAAGTATTGGTAGTAACATTAGTTACAAAATATGTGTCACCATCAGTCAAACCGACTACTTGAGTGCCGCCGCCATCTGAATAATCTACAGGATCACCAAGTTGGAATGGATGTGCAGCAGAAGTATATACTCCAGCAGCATGTCCAGTTGCACCATTGAATGTGATAGCAGGTGCAGTAAGAGTTACCGTTCCTGCCGATGTTTTATCGTCTTTATTACCCCATGCGGACATTAATTGTCTCCCTTTTTAAATTCTTGATCTACGTGGTTGAAAAATTCTTTTCTCTTTTCTTCACCAAGTTCCGAGGGAGACT
>Ga0214163_1000471_pt1 | contig 18770 bp, 17 predicted proteins | sample LakMenepilimnion_2_FD_153001 | JGI IMG/M metagenome (GOLD analysis project Ga0214163, IMG submission 153001) | Freshwater microbial communities from Lake Mendota, WI - Practice 15JUN2010 epilimnion v4 | ecosystem: Environmental > Aquatic > Freshwater > Lake > Epilimnion/Euphotic zone | place... | reverse complement strand
GGCGTCGGCACCTTGCTGACCGCGTTCAACGGCACCTACCACGCCTTACTTAACGCAGAGCGCCATAAAGCCCGCATCCTGATTGCCTCGACTTCTGAGGTTTACGGCGACCCCGAAGTATCGCCTCAGCCAGAGAACTATCACGGCAACGTGAATACCTGGGGCCCCCGGGCGTGCTATGACGAAGGCAAGCGCGCAGCCGAGGCCCTCTGCTACGAGTTCCAATCCCAAGGCCGCGCCGAGGTTCGCGTCGCCCGTATCTTCAATACCTACGGCCCGGGCATGCGCCTAGATGATGGCCGTGTGATGACGGAGTTCATAACGGCCGCCTTAGCCGGCCGTCCGCTACGTCTTGATGCCGGGGGTGAGCAGACTAGGTCCTTCTGCTACATAGATGATTTGGTAGACGGCTTGGTCCTGATGATGGCAAGTGCCGCCGTTTTGGGGCCGGCTAATCTTGGCGGGATAGAGGAAGTTACGGTCAAGAAACTAAGCCAAATGGTCATCAGCTTCGTAGGATCGGGATCAGATGTGCTTACGTATCCTCGACGCTCGGATGACCCGATGCAGCGCCGGCCATCTTTGGATATGGTCAAGGCATGTATGGGCTGGGAAGCCAAGGTAAGCCTCGAGGAGGGACTGCGGAAGACATTGGCCTCGTTCCGCGCCAACGATAATCAAGAGTGACTGTAGCCCCAGTTTCCCATCTGGGGTTAGACCAGATGATTTGACCAATTGAGGTCGCGCACATGCAGGAAGCAGGCCCCGTCTGGCACGGATTTCATGTCGTTCTCGTTCCAAACGTTGATGACACGATCACCCCACCAAAAGCGTGAATCGGAAGCGACCTCTTTCGGCAGGACGGCAGCCCAGCAAAGTTCGTCGTTTGGTTCCGCTAAGTTCGCTTCCAGCCCCGCCGACATCTGGTCAAGCCATACGTGGGGCGCATAGTAGACTCCGCAGTTAACTGTCGCCCAGTAATGCTTGATCCGGATGAACTTAGGTGTCTGATGTGCGCGGCAGTAGTCGTAGAAGTCATCCTGTGGTTCCTTTACCATCAAGGTGTCCCAGTCGACCCAAACGAATTCGCCAAATTCACGCAGCGCCCAGATGCACATCCAATGCTTCATGAAGTGGGCGGCATTTGACTTTACGAACGCAGGTGCGTCTTCGAAGGTTTTGGTGACCTTCAACCTCAATTTTGAGAGTGCCGCCGTGCAGTGGCGATCTCCGGAGAGCACGGTAAGCATGTCTCTATAGCCGGGGTTTGCCCTCAGGCTGAGCGTTATTTCCTCAAGGGTCTTAGTAGGCGGCCTGCACTTACCAGCGCGGCAATATTGATAGAGACCGGCGATGAAAGGAGGCTTAAGTGGTTTAGGCATACTTGGTTCTATCGATTACGTACGGGATCTGGGGATTGCCTGACATCCCTGTCTCCATGGGCACTCGAAGAGTGAGTGCCTGTTGGCGTAGGCTGCTCACAGATGCGGCATCGATTCCTAACTCGACGGCGATTTCAATGGCCAGATGGAGCGCCTCGGCACGGGAAGATGCCAGCGCTGGCCTGGTCAAGATTTCCAAGGCATCCCGGAGCTGCCCGCATTCCTTAAGGATCTGACCATGGAAGATGTCGGCTTGCGAGCGATGCCATTGGTAGCCCCCGGCCGTTTTTTCATATCGGTGAAAAGCCTGAAGCGCCTCCAGCCATCTTTTCTCCAGAACGAGTTCCTTCAGGCACATGTAGCTCATGTAAGGATCTCCGGCGTAGCAGCCTATGCGGGACAAGATCATGTCGGCATAGTTCCGCTTCCGGCTCGAGGGGCGATGTTCTATCCAAGATGTTTGCGCATCGACTACGTGCAGGCGTTTTCCTGACTTAGACCGTAAAAGCTCATGCACAGGGTAGTGCCATTTCCATGCACTGCGTGAATAAACGCGCAGAAGCATGTCCGTTTCACCGCTGGGCTGGGTGCGCTTCACGCAGATTCCGGCAGGGTGCGATTGGGCAAGGGTCATGATCTCAGCTAGGCCATCGGCTCCTCGTAGAAACTCGTCATCATCAAGGCGCATAACAAGGTCATGGGTGGCGTATTCTTGAGCCAGCGTCCGAGCTTCCGAAAAATTATTAGTCCAGGGGATTTGACAGACCTTAGCGCCAAAAGACATGGCAACCTGTAGGGTGTCGTCCGAACTTCCGGTGTCAGCCACGATGATCTCAGGTGCCTTAGTCAGCAGCTCAAGGCAGCGGCCGAGTCGCTCGGCGGAGTCCTTTGTGATGATGACGACAGAAACCATTAGGCCCAGATATCAAGGATGTACCTCCCGGGGGCTTGTCCGGCGAGCGGTCGCTTTACCCATCGCTGGGTGTCGCCATGAAAACTGCAAGCGGATGTCGACGTTCCTACGATGACACGAAACTTGGCATGTCGGAGCGATGTTGTCTCGCCGGCTAAATGGAGGGCAAGTGCGCGGTGATTTCCATCGAGTATGGTCAGGCCATCATGTCCTCCGTGGGTAAATAGGACGAACGTTAAATCCTCGATGACACCTTGCTTGATGAAGGAAGCGGCCAGGCGGCGCACCCTTCTCAAATGCACCTGGGGCGCCGATTTGGCGGCAATACTGACCAGCATGCCAGACGAACGGCCCCAGCTAGTTTCGGTGATGATTCTCCATCTTTTCATCAGGCCCCGAAGTCGCCTTAGACCGACGCATTTGGAATGCCAGTCACAGTGAGGGAGATGCCGCAGGAAGAGAAAACCACGTTTCTTGATATCGCCAAGCCTGATGGGTCGAGGTTTCCGGGAGAGCCGCGCAGAATCTAATCCGAAGCACCCTTGACGCCCAAAAACTTCGAGTACTTCGCTGACATGCAGGCGTTTGGCTCTCATGCTCAACGTAGTAACTTATTGCGCAGCTGAATCTTGCATGTGGAATCAAAGCCAACGGCCTCCAGAAGGCTTTCTACCCCGCCTGCCCGCTCAATGTCGTCGAGCAACGATTCCATCTTGTTCCTAGGCACGCCTTGTTCCGACAGTAGATAGTCATCGATGATTTGCTGTCTGGGACGATCTAGCAGCGAGGCTATTAGCGCGCAGGCGATCCCTGTACGGTCTTTGCCTACATGACAATGAACGACGGCATTGCCTTCCGCTCGGGCAATCAGCTCCAGTACGTGTGCGAATTGTGCCAGATTGGACATCAGGCATCTCATGTACTCGCCGCCAGAGCCAAAACGATCACCGCCGCCTATTGGGATATTGACATACTTAACGCCCTCCAGGGTGGCGGCGTCATAATTGAGGCGACCTCCATCTTTGGCCAATTCGCTGTGCTTGCGGAGGTCGATGATGTGGTCGATCTGGTTATCCCGCAGGAAATCTCTCAGTTCCGGCCTTTTTTTCCAGCGTGGTAGTGCAGATGCACGGAAGAGGCGCCCCCGCCTGATTTGTCCTTCATAGGCCCTGGAAAAGTCCCGGACGTTGAAAAAGAAATCACGGCGCATTATGTCTTCCAGCAAGCGGATATCCTTAACTCGCGGGGATAGCTTAGGCCCGAAGCGTTCGCGTGCCCGCGTTATCAATTTGCCATACATTTTGACTAGGCGACTTTTGGCATCGTTTGCGTCAGGCAGGTACAAGGTGCCAGCGAGGGCCGTCCATTCTTTACCTTCTTCTATGCGAGCTCCGCCAAAATTACTGAACACATGTTTCGGACAGAACAGATAACGAGGCACGGTCTTGCATTCTAGGATATGGAAGATTCTTGTCAGCGTGCCTAATGCCAGGTTATAGTTAAAATAGTGTTGGTAGGAATCGCTTCGGCGTTGTGAACGGGAGCAGGCCTCGAAGTAGCTGAAGAACTTTAATGCCTCCGACTCTATCAAAGCCAACAAATCGCGTTTTAGCGAAAGGTTGGCGGCACGAAGTTGTCTCGAGAGCCCGGGGGCTTTTGAGTAAAGCGGCGTAAGTCGAGGTGCACCAACGTCTGGGTTATGAGCCAACCAAGCAAGGTCTTGGGGCGAAGTCGCCAAGATGATGTCGATTTTAAGCAAGTTCTCTCCCAGATATGCGACAGATTTTCCTGTGGTGTCGCTACGCCATCTAGGCTTTCCAGGCAGGCATGCGTATAGCGAATCTAAACGTGCCTTCGTCTTCCCAGGCTTCAGAAGAAGGCATAGATCGAGATCTGAAGATGGGGAATGGTCGCCTCGAGCGTATGAACCATAGCTGAAGAGCGCACGCACATAGTTCTTGTCCTTGGCCCATTCAACGGCGGCCTTGGCCACGTCATCAATGAAGACCCAGCTGGATTTTTTCGATGATGGTTTGTGCATTGGTGTCGGGAGGAATTTCGCCTGAAACCAGGATGTGGATTCGTTTCTGCCACTCGTCCGCCAAGTCTTGGTCGATTCTTTGGAGAAGCGCCTCGTCGGGAAGTTTGGCAAAAGGGTAGGGAATATCCCAACTCCGTTGAGCTATCCTACGGATGCAGTCCTTGACAGGCAGCTTAAGGGCGACTTTTAGGACTTGGCAGCCTGAACGGCGCAACGACTCGTTCACGAGATGCCTATTCGGTCCGCAGCCTGTGTATTCGAGTATGGTATCGCCTGGAGTTTGGGCGTGTTCGAGGAACTTTGCCCAAGCTAGGGCCTCCCCTTGCGGCGATCCGTCGCTTGCGATTCGCCGGGCGTCATCGATGCCAAATGTCATCCAGCCCGTCGCATTGGACAGAGCCCGAGAAAGGGTGGATTTGCCTGCGCCAATGTTGCCCGTTATGAGAATTTTCCTGCCTGTGGCAGCCGCGTGGGGCGTCAGTGTCGATATCGTACGGCCGTCTTCGTCTATGCGGATAAAGTTCCCGGTGTAGGTCTCCACCAGCGCAAGCCCGTTATAAAAGTCTTCGACGCTCTTGTACCTCTGATTGTAGGCCGGCTCGCCAGACATCCGAACATGCGTCCAGCCATCTCCGTCATTGGCTTTGGCTAGCCCCTTATGGAAAACACCCAAGTAGCGGTATTCCAGTTCGTGCAATCTACGTCCATCTTTAAGGATATGTCGGCACTTTTTAGTGTCGGCGACCCAGGCGACGGCAATCCCGTCTCGGTAGTCGCCGACATACGCATACCTCTCTAGGTAGAGCGGCCTTCCTTCGCTGTCTATGTGCACGTAGCCATCACCTGATTGAACCGCGCAAGCGCCCTCTTGGTAGTTGCCCACCCATGTGTAATTCGTCGAATATGCAATTGTCCCGTCAGGCGTAATGTGTGTCCAACGATTTTGGGTCTTGGCCGCCGCGCGCAGGCAATAAAAACCCCAGACTTTCTCGAAGCGTGCAGGGTAGGCGGGATTGCCGTCAGGCTTGATATGATACCAGCCGCTTTCATCACAAGCGGGGGCTAGTCCCGGTAGATGGAATTTCCCAACAAAGTTGAATCTCTTAGTGTAGGCGGGCTTCCCTCCGGCATCGACATGGTGTGATGCGTCGGGCACGGGCATAGGGTAGTTAGAGGTGTCTGTCATGAAAGTCTGCGCATATTGCAGGTGCGGCACACCTGCCTATTATGATAGCTAGTCAGAAGTTTGGCGTAAGCATCGCCGCCCCAGACCGGTTGAAGTCCGTTCAACACCTTGCCTAAATCTCCGAGAGAACGGCGTAGCAGATCCGGGCAGCAACAGGGGTCAAACCGTCCTTGCGCGTTGATCCAAGCTTCGCGGCCCAGAAATGGGCAAGGCCCTGCGCTATGTTGTTCCTCAGACGAGGCCGCGCGGTCTTCCAGGTCCTCGAAATTTTCGAGCACTAATGGGGTGCCTCTGCTCCTCGAAGCCGATTCGGCCGTCGCCCTGCAACGGCGCGCGACGGAGTTCCAACGCGTGATGGATTCGGCGGAACGCTTGAGGCCGAGCTGTTCGATCTCTTTGAAGTGCGCCCACAGATGATGCCCTTTGACTCGTTCGACTCCAAGGGAGGACGCGAGCTCGATGATCGCAGGCAACTCCTCGAGGTTTTCCTCCATGAAGGTAAGCTGCAGGGTGACCCTGCAAGCCGGTCGTCCGGCGGACCTATGATTGTCCCTGACAGATAGGAATGAGCGAAGATTAGATAAATTCCGTTCCCAGTCGGCCCCCCGCATGATTTTTTCCTGCGTCGTTTTGCAGCCGCCATTCCAAGAAATCTTAACGTCACTGCAGATTGGGACTAGCTGTTGCGCCCATTGCTCTGCCCCTCGTTTCGGGAAGGTGCCATTGGTCGTAAGGTTCATCTTGATGCCATGCTTCGAGCAAAGCCAGATGATCTCATCGAAGTCCTCGTAGAGAAGCGGTTCCCCCATGGTGGATGGGATGATCTCCTTTAGCCCTAGCGGGGCCTGTTCTTCGATGATTTTACGAATCAGCGTTACATCCATCCGCCTTTTGGGAAGTCCTGCCGCCAGGCGATTTCCTTGGGTCTTGCTGAAGGGACTGTGATCTTCGCACATGATGCAGCGAAGGTTGCAGTCATCAGGGTTGGTATCGAAGGTGATTCGCCAAGGGCTAGGAAGCGGTTTAATGGCCAATGTACGACGTCGATTGATGGCACGCTCATAGATGGCTACGACGTCTTTCGCATGCGCGCTAATCTCAGGAAGATCTCCGGAGTCAGAATAAAGGTATCCACGACATCCTAGTTCAGCCATTTTTTTAGGATCGTCCAAGGCACGTTGCATGGCTTCTGCTAGCGATGATGGGTCACGATGAGAGAAGGTAAGGCCATTGACTCTGTCTTGCACAAATTCCCCCATGCCGCCCACATTGGCGGTGATCACCGGCACGCGGGCTTGCTGTGCTTCATGGATGACCAAGGGAGAGTTCTCCACCCAGATGGAGGGAACTACGATGCAGTCCACCTGATTGAAGACTTCGGCCACGATGGCGTCGTTACGATAGCCGCCTAGCCATTCTACTCTACCCAGCGTTTCAGGTCCATAGTTGGAAAGCTGGCGCTTCAGCGCGACGGTCTCCTGCCCGTTGGGGTGCCCCCAGATACGGAGCTTGGGCTTCCCGGCAAGGCTTGCAAATGCCTTGATCAGCAGTCCGATGCCTTTGGCGGGGATATGCGTGCCGATATAGCCGAAAGTAAAAGGTTCACCGGCAGTCCTCGCTCGACCAGTCAAGCGTCGGAGATCGAAGCCGTAGTCCAGAAAGCTCACCTTGCTCCTTGCGGCTGGCCAGTCCCTCAGGAATCGCTCCATGATCTGACGCGAGGGGGCAATCATAGTGTCGAAGCAATGAGTCGCCTGTGCGGATTGTCTCATCCGCTCGTCTACCCACTCCATCCAGAAGGCACGCTCTTTGTTCCCGGTTTCGCTATTCCCGGAGCAATAGCGCTGGTAGCAACGATCTGCGCACTTGTCCGATGCTTGGCCGTCGCATAGGGGCCATGTCTCGCCGTTAGCACCGTTCTCCATCTGGATGAACTGACCCCTCGGGCACATCATCCAGAAGTCATGGATGGTAAAAATGCAGGGAAGGCCTTTGCCGGAAGCTATCATCGGGAGCCGCATCGACAGGTGATTGAGATGACCGAAATGAACTACGTCTGGCCGAAATTCGTCGAGCGTCCTCTCGAAGATTTCATCTAAAGGAGGATGAATATAGCGATCCTTATGATTCGCCATATTGACGCGCCTTACGCGCACCTTGGTCATTATTTCGTCGTCCTCGTCACGAATTGCGACGTCGGCATGCCCTGAGAGTTCTTCTCGCGTAAACACCAACACCTCGTGGCCTTGCCTCGAAAGCTCGTCGCATAGCGTCTGCGAGTAGACTTCAGACCCGGCACTGTATGCGGGAGGGTAGCCGTGGATGACCTTTAGTACGCGCATGGGATGGCGGCGGGGTATGTCCTATAATTTCTATTAGTGCATTGAGTTCACAACCTGAAAAGAGGATGCGTTTGTTTACGTCACCTGGCCTGGCTCTGACCGCGCCGATTTAATTCATGCGACGTTTATCGGCTTTATGATATATAGTTCAGCAAAGCTTCCCGCTGATTTAATGCGACGCCGCATAGGCTCTGTTGGGCGCGATTTGGAAGCTATTTCAAGGCAAACAACGAAACCGCTTCACAGTGTTAGTGTTTAGGGTAGGCTTGCGTGCCCCCTCCATGGATACATGGGAATACACCTGTAATCAAAGCCCGCAGCAGGCTTTTAACACAGTTCGTTTCTACGTCCGGACCAAGGTGCTGGAGCTTGGAGGAGGAGCGGCGCTCAACGGCGAAGGTATCGACTTAGATTTCGTGGGCTTCGATGGCCTGGCCAGAATTCGCTTCTCTAAGACCAAGGAGGGTTCCCGGGTTTCCGTGACAGTCCCCGACCCTCTACGCGAAAAGGTGTCCGCCTTGATGGGCGGGTTAGTCGCCAAGCGAAAGCTTAAGTCGGTTAATAAGCACGGCGGCCCTTCTGTCATCGAGAAGAAGGACTTCACCAAGGCTGTTGATGTCCTGAAGACGCATCTCGCTCACGCCGATTTTTCAAAGCATATCGAAATCCTGCCGGAGGCCTTGTTGCACGCGGAGTCATGCCTGTATGAGCATGACGGAAAACTCGACAAGGCCTTGACGCATCTGGCCGCCTTCGCCGCTAAAAGGGCAGGGAAGAACATACCGTTACACCGTCTAAAGGACGTCGCCAGGGACTCAGCTCTTGGAAATCTCTACCGGCCAAATGTCAGTGACACGGTGGTGCGGGTTCATGGAGATCACTATCGATTTGAATACGGCGAAAAGAAGGTCCTCTTTGCGGAGCACATTACCTTGGGCGGCGGCTACCCTAAAGAGTGCATGTCCATCCACTTCATCTGGGACGAAGCGCGTGCAAAACTCGTCATCGGTTACTTCGGCCAGCACTTGCCCACCTCTGAAGACAAGTAGCTCAACCGAGCTGCACGAAAAGCCCTGAGTGATCAGAAAGCCCGCGCGTCCTAAAGGCCAGAAGGTGCTTCAGTTTGGCCTTCTTGACGCCATTTCCGATGAAGGCGTGATCGATTCTCCTGGGACGATCGCTTTTGCGGGCGCCTTTGAATGTCCACGCCTTGTCTCCGCCTCTGGTTTGGTCCCATAGGTTACGCCAGCCAAACTCGATCCAAGCTTTAAGCTGCGGACCCCATTTTTCATCATGGGGATCGGTATTGAAATCCCCGATGAGCAGGGTTCTGGTTTTGGCCTGCTTCTTCATCCATTTCCGGAGCTGGTCGAAAGGGCGTTCCTTCATGCCTTTGGTGGGCATATGGATGCCAGAGATGAGCACATCGCGAATCTGACACCAGAGCCAATTATTCTTCAGCTTATTGCCGTTCTTGATGAACCGGTCGTTCGATTCCAATGGCAGCCTGCTGTAAAGTCGCACGTGCCGCTTGCGGCTGTGTAGGGTGGGGCGGGACATGTGAACGTAATCAAATTCAGTCAGGCCGTCTTCGAAGTGCCGCTGGCTGCCTTGGCTGAGTTCGGCCAAAATGATTACGTCGGGCTTGCCCCCCAGTCGCTGAAGTACGCCACAATCGATTAAGCGCCTGCCGGTATTGAGGAATAGGACTTTCACTAGGGGGCTTCTCCTAGTAGGTTCCCCATGACACCCCTGATGGCAATCCCTCCCCACCTCCGTTCGCTCAAGCCCGGCATGGCTGAGAAGCTCGGGTATTACGTATACCTGTATGTGGACCCGCGGGACGGGAAGGTGTTCTACATCGGCAAGGGTAAGGATGACCGGTGCCTACACCACCTGTTCGAGGACGACGATCACCCGAAGGTGCAGCGAATTCGAGATATCTTCGCAGCTGGAATGGAACCTCAGATCGAGATTCTAGCTCATAGTATGGGTACATCTGAAGAAGCTTACCTCGTTGAGGCTGCGGCTATAGATTTGATTGGTCTAAAGGAACTCACGAACAAGGTGGTCGGCCACAACAGCCTAATTTACGGACGGAAAAGCCTGAAGGAACTGGAGATATTTTACGCTTCCACCCCTGCCGCGATAGTAGATCCAGTCATGCTGATAACAATCAACCAACTTTACAAAAACGGCATGACAGCCCAGGAACTCTACGAGGCAACCCGAGGCGTCTGGGCGAACCATGCTTTTGAGCGTCTTGCCGGCGTGGGGCTAGTCTGCGCCGTTTTTGAGGGAATCGTGAAGGAAGTCTACCAGCCAGAAGAATGGCGTCCTGCACGCGCGGATGGCTACGATACGCGACCACCGCTAATGCCCGAGGATATCAAAGGAAGGGTTGAGTTTGTCGGTAAGCTCGCACCGGAGGACATCCGTAAACGCTATATCGACACCTCCGTCCGGGATTACCTAGGCAAGGGGAGCCAGAATCCCTGCAGATACGTTAACTGCTAATGGACTTCGCCCAAGTAGAACGTTCCCACGTCGAGAAGGCTTTAGCAGACCTTGATTCAGGAGTATCACCTGCTGGGTTCAGGGACTCGACAACTTACGACGTCATTCATCAGGGTCGGCCTTATCCACCTAAGCAGCTCATTGCCCTGGCGCTAAAGCACGCGACTGGGCCGAACACGGGGTCAGGCCGCTCCCTGTGAAGTCACGCGACTAAAAGTGGTTAAAGGACGCGAATTTAGGAGCGCGTGAAGTGAGGAGCGGCCTGACCCCTTAGTCCGAGCAGAGGAGTTTCCGGAGGTAAGACGGCGAGCCGAACCCCATCCTTCCCGCCAGCCATGAGGTGCTCACGCCGTGGTCGTCACGCAATTGCCTGGCCAAGGCGACTTTCCATGCCTGCGCCTTGGGCGGCGCCATCAATTGATCCTCGGTCTGCCCCAGGGCGGAGAGCGCAGTCTGAAAGGCCTCTTCCCAGCGGGCGTGCTCCTCTGTGAGTAGTCGTTCATGGCTTTTCCCGACGAGGGCCGGCAAGGACACTTCTTCCCTCCGCCGGCCTGCCTTTTCTTTGCGCACCAGCCCGAATAGTTCTTCGTCGGTCGCCGGGCGTTCGTCGGTCGCGAGGACGAAGCGGAGCCTTTCCTCGTAGGCATCCCAGCCCGCAGGATCATCCCTGAGCCCGTGCATGCTGCTGAGTGCCAGACCAAGGGTAAGGTCGCCTCTTTGGTCAGGCCGACGCAGGGTGCGGTAGCTCGTCCACCGGTAGTCGCGAAGTCCCTCGAGAGTGACGATGCCGGCCCGGACCGGGTTAAGGTGGACGTAGTCGATCTTGCGGGCGGCCAAAGGGCCCGCCGGGTAATGCGCGCATCCGAAACGCGACTGGAAGACATGTCCGACCGACCCGCGGAATACTTTGTGCTTGTTGGCGAAGGCCGACTGAAGGGCGTGCATCCCTTCGCTTAGATTGCCCCGAGGGGTGGTCACGACCAAGTGGAAGTGGTTGGTCATGATCGCGAAGGCATGAAGTTGCCAAGCGAAGCGTCGGGCGGCGGCGAGGATGGTTTCCAGGAAGACTTGTTTGCCGGCATCAGTGTCGAAAATCGGCTGGCCGAGCTCGGCGCGATTGTAGACATGATAGGCGCCTTGGTTGGAGATGAGACGGCGACGACGGGCCATGAGCGCATCGTTCAAGCAAGGACGAGTCCATCGACCGTAGATACTCCCTGATACGAACCACTCAGCCAACGGGGTCAGGCCGCTCCATGGGCATGGGTGAGACTAAATCCGGCCAAAACCCATGAATCTAGTCGCGACGGCCAGCAGGGAGCGGCCTGACCCCTTATCCATCGCGTGGTAACAGAGGGCCGGCTATAAATGGCTGGTAAGTTATTAGGTAGTTAATAGGCATCCCTTATGCGAGTCTTCCTGCTTCTGCTCCATGCCTTCCTTCCGGCGGCGATGTTTTCTCAGGCTGCCGCACCGCAGGCAAAGCCCCAGGCGGCGACCCAGGTCGAGGCGGTACAGCTTCTAGAGGCGTTTTTGGACCGTGGCTGGCCCGGTTCCCGCGCCGACACCCTTAACAGCCTCGCTCTCTGGCCGGTCAGCAAGATGCCGGGGCGTCCGCTGCCTTCGGCCGTCGACTGGAGGGCCACCTCGAAGAATTACATCTACCAAGGTCACAAGACGGCCAACGGATTGGATTTCCGCCTCGGCGAATACCGCGTCAATCAGCTGATCGCTGTCACGGATCAGGTTCATGTGCAGCATCTCTGGCTGGGCATCGACACCCGCGATCCTAAGGCCGAGGCTTACTTCAAGGGTATCTTGACGGCCCGGTTTGGAGAGCCCCGTACGGTCCGCAATGTCCGCAAAGACCGCCATCCGAAGACGGTGACCACTTGGATCAAGACCTTCGACGTTCCGAAGCGGACGATCGCTTACGCGCTGGAGGCGAACTACAGCGAGGACAGCGAATACTTCGCAGGGGGCATTCCGATGAGCCTGTCGCTCCATACCTACGATGTCGGCGATATCGTTTCGCTCTTCTTCGATCCCTATCTTTTCGCGATGGATGAAGATCAGCTGCGCGAGCGCTTCACCCTGATCGGACTCAACTTCAGTCCTCAGGCCAAGACCCAGATCAACGGGTTCTTCGGGATGAGCGGCGAGGCGACCTGCCATCTCGTGGCAGGCAAGCTCCACGCCCTTCAGGTCAGGTTTCCTGACGACGCAAGACCTGATACGGGTTCACGCATGGTCGTGAGCGGCGGCCGCACCTACTTCATGGAGGGCATGAAGGAGGTCATCTCGACCCGCATACGTAGCTTCCCGACGAGCTCGATCAGCATACGCGCCCAAGAGACTCCGACGGTCGGGCTTAATTCGTATCCGGTGGGAAAGCAGTCCAGCCGCACCGCCCCTGCCCGCAAGGAGACGTCCTTGCCGCTCGGAGAGCAAAGCTTCCAGAACGAGACCAAGCTGGTCTGGTCTATGCGCAGCTGGGAAGGCAACTATCTGCTGACGGGCCGCCGCCTCACCGCTTATCCGCCGGGCGTAGATATCGCGAAGATCCTCGACCCGACGATAGGCACGCTAGCCGGGCTCACCTCGGTCGAGCGGCTTTTCGAGGACATTCCTTACATGGTCACCGGACTGAGCTTCGACCGGTACCGGAACAATCTCCGCAAGCATCCTGAGGGCGGCGTCTACCTCGAGATCCCGATGATCGACCAGGGCGATTCTTCATACTGCTATCCTGCGTCGATGGCGCGGATCCTTAATTACTATGGGCGTAACGTCGACATGCTGAGCGTCGCTAAGGTCGCTGGCTCCGACGCGAAGGCAGGCACCAATGGCCAGGGGATCGTCGCCGCGTTAGGCCGTGCCGCCGCTAAGCTCGAGGTATACCCGGTCGCCTCAGGCGGCAAGGGGCTCACTCAATTCGCGGGCTTCATCAAGGATGCCATCGACAAGGGGCAGCCGGTCCTCTGGCTTTGCTCCGTCGACGGCGGCGGTCATGCACGTATCATCAATGGCTACGACGCCGCCAAGCAGGAGGTCATTTTCACCGACTCCTGGGGGCAGGGACATGAGGCGGATCGCATGTCGTTAAGCAAGGCTCACGCCATCACGGACCATTATCTGGCGTTCGTGCCGAAGGAGGTTCAGACGGCCGTAAGGCTTCGCTGAGGTAACCCTAATTCAAGTCAGAGTCGGGGGGCTTGGGCACGGCAGATGATCAGAGGCGCGGAGGCGTAGAAAGACCCGTCTGTTGGCACTTTGGCCAGTGGATAGGGATTCGACGAACAGAGGTGCCGAGGTTGGGGCGGAACGTGAGAGTAAAAGCCCTAGCCCCGATCCTCCCGCGAGTCACTAGGGCTTCTTAAGGTAGGCCTGCAGCTGTTTGGCGCGGGCACGCCAGGCGGCGATGACGGGCTTCGGCTTGCCGGCGAGCTTAGCGCAGTCGGCGGCATGCTTGGCGCCGAGGATGGCTTCCCGGAGGGTGAAGGCGTAACGCGCGAAGATGTCTGACGCCAGGGTCATGGCTTCGAACTCATTTTCCGCATGGTGCGAGATCCGGATATACCCGGCGAGACGTAGGGTTTCATCCGCTCCGAACAGGGGATGGGCTCCGTAGGCGATGATCATCAGCCGACGCAACGGGTCGAGATAGTTCATTTCCCGTGGGTATTTCTGGTAGGCTATTTCGAAGAGACGGATGGCCTGCGTAACCGGGTGGACTTGCAGGGCCTTCCATGCGTGTTCCTGCACGTGCTGCTCCCGGCTGTAGCGTTCGGGCAACGGCTGCTCGGCGGGGTAATCCTGGAATTCGTAATCCTGATAGAAGAAGTCGTGGTGCATCATGTCGGGCGAGGTCCCTCTATGATATCAGTAGTGTCCAATCCTTACGAGGGGGCACGTGGGCATGGTGACACGTGGGCAAGGCCTGATGATGAGCGGCTCAGTGGACCAGGGGATACAGTCGTTTCAGCTATCGTGCAGGAAACTTGAAGTCGCAATTTGCGACTTCAAAGGGAGAGGTAGGGCTGGCCGTCTCGGTCAGCCATGCGGTCGTGCAGGCTGTTTCGCCCGCCTGCGCATGATACATTCTGCCTAGGGCTGTCGTATTGAGCCGCAGATCAGTCGTGACATCTTCGCGGCGTGCAGACTTTCCGCTTACATGATAAATCTTGCAGTGCGGGTTCTTGGATCTTTGACTTGGGTCTTCCTCCCTGTGGGTATGCTGGACTTAGTGCCATGCCCCCACAGCCCCCCGCGGGTTACGATCCGCGGGGTTTTTCTTTTGCGGGGTTCGGGATATGAGGCCGCGCGTTGGGTTCTTCGTGGATGGGTTCAACTTATACCATAGCGTCGCCAAGGTCGCGCAAGAGACTGCCGATGAATCGGTCAAGTGGCTGGATTTACAGGGCTTAGCCCGTGGTATCCAGCCCTTGATCAGTCCGGCGGCCTCCTTGGCCTCAATCCACTATTTCACAGCCTTACGGCTGCTTATCGCGCCCATCGCTGGCCTGAGCGCATCCGCTTGCCCCGTGGGAAGTTTCCCTATTGTCCGGCTGAATGGAGGCGAAAGGCTCATATGTCGTGACGCGGTCCCGACCCTACCCATATCAGGTGGAAGCGGTTGGCGGTTGGGAGCGGCAGAAGGACAAAGAGGCAACTAGGTCCGCAGGCGGCAGGACTCGCTACGGCCCTTGCCCTTTGCGCCTGCGGTCGGCTATCTTGTCATCGCATGACCGCCCCTGTCCGCCCCTTGGTCGCCCTTTGCCTGTGGGCAGCCGCGCTCTGCGCCGCGGCGGGCGGCCAACCCAACGTCCTCCTCATCCTCGCCGACGACCTCGGCTATGGCGACGTGCGCTGCTATAATCCGGAGTCGAAGGTGCCGACGCCGAACATCGATCGCCTCGCCGCCGCGGGCCTGCGCTTCACCGACGCGCATAGTCCGGCCACGGTCTGCACGCCCTCCCGCTATGCGCTGATGACGGGCCAGATGGCCTTCCGCGTCCCGAAGGGCGGCACGGTCTTCCAAGGGGCCGATGGTCCATCGTTGATCGCACCGGGTCGGCTGACGTTACCGGGCATGCTTCGACAGAAGGGCTACGCTACCGCCGCCGTGGGGAAGTGGCATATCGGGCTGACGTTCCGCGACCTGGCCGGTTTGCCGATTCATCGCGGGCGACTGGAGGACGTGAGCCGCATCGACTACTCTCGGCGGATTGAGGGCGGACCGCTCGACCACGGTTTCGATCGCTTCTTCGGTACGGCCTGCTGTCCGACGACCGATTGGATCTACGCCTTTATCGACGGCGATCGCATTCCCGTGCCGCCGACGGGTCCCCTCCGACGGGATTCGCTGCCTCGGCATCCCTATGCCAACGACTGCCGCGGCGGATTCATCGCTCCGGGATTCGATATGCAGGAATTAGACCTCCAGCTGTTGGAGAAGAGCCGAGAATTCCTCGCCCAGCAGGCGCGCAGTCCGGCGCGAAAGCCGTTCTTCCTTTACCACGCCACGCAGGCCGTGCACCTGCCTTCTTTCGCGGGGAAGGATTTCCAGGGTAAGTCCGGCGTCGGTCCGCACGGCGACTTCCTCGCCGAATTCGACCACATCGTCGGGGAGCTCATGCGGGCGCTGGAGCAGAACGGTCTCGCGGATAATACCTTGGTCCTACTCAGCAGCGACAACGGTCCGGAGACCACGGCGGCCATCCGCATGCGCGCTGATCACGGGCATGACGCGGCGCGGCCGTGGCGCGGCGTCAAGCGCGACGCCTGGGAAGGCGGGCACCGCGTGCCGCTCATCGTGCGTTGGCCCGGACGCGTCAAGCCCGGCACCGTCTCCGACCAGCTGGCCTCGCTCACCGATGTCATGGCTACCATGGCCGCTATCACCGGCGCAGAATTACCGAAGGACTCCGCCGAGGACAGCTTCAGTCTTCTGCCGGTACTCGCCGGCGAGGCGACGGGCCCGATTCGGCCTTACCTGATTACCCAGGCCTTCGGTGGCGCTCGCACACTCTCTCTCCGTGAGGGGAGATGGAAATACATCGATCACACTGGATCGGGCGGCAATAACTACGAACGAGGGGACGTGAAGAGTTACGCCCTGCCTGAGGCGGAGCCAGGGGCTCCGGCGCAACTCTACGACTTGGTGGAAGATCCCGGCGAGAAGACTAACCTTTACGCCAAGAGGCCTGACATCGCCAAGGCAATGAAGGCGCGCCTAGATCAGTCCGTCGCGGCTGGTCGCAGCCGACCATAGGCCACCACGCCCATCATAGGTTCAGGCCCTCTCATGCGGATACTTGCGAAGTAAGGGGGAGGGCTTAGGCTGATGACATGAAAGCCGCCCAGATCGCTCGTTCGGTGCTCACGTTTCTCGGCGGGTTGTTGATGGTCGGTTGTCAGTCGACGCCGGAGCGCGAGCCGCTGAGGGCCATCGATCGCCCGATCCAGCTCGAGCGCTTCATGGGCGATTGGTATGTGATCGCCCACATCCCGGCGTTCATCGAGGACGAGGCTTACAACGGCGTGGAGAGCTACCGCCTCGCCGAGGACGGCACGATCCCGACGACCTATACCTTCAACAACGGCGGCTTCGATGGCCCGAAGAAGACCTATCACCCGAAGGGTTTCGTCTATAACCAACAGACCAAGGCGGAGTGGCGCATGCAGTTCCTCTGGCCGTTCAAGTCCGCCTACCTGATCGTCTACCTCGACGATACCTACGAGACCACGATCATCGGCGTGCCCGACCGTGGTTACGCCTGGATCATGGCCCGCTCGAAGACCCTGCCCGAGAAGCGTTACCAGGAACTCGTCGGCATGCTCGTCGACTCCGGCCACGACGTCTCCAAGCTCCGCCGGGTGCCGCAAAAGTAAGTGACAGCGGTTGGCGGTAAGCGGTTGGCGCGATGCAGAGAGGTGACGGGTAGGGGCGCGCGGCTCGCGCGCCCAAGGCTGACCATGCCGGTCAGCCCTACCTAGGGCAGCACGCGGTGCTGCCCCTACCTGAGATGCAGCGGATGCGATGTCATCGCATCCCTACCTTGGGTTGACGGGAGGAGAGGAACAGACTCGCTGGGGGTATGAGCTCCTATCGCCATATCGTGATCTTCCAGTTCAAAGCCGGCGCCCCGGCGGCGAAGGTCCAAGGGGTGGTCGACGCCTTCAAGGCGCTGCCGGGCAAGCTGCCAGCGATCCAGGCCTTCGAGTGGGGCACGAACGTGAGTCCAGAAGGATTGGACCAAGGCTTCACCCATATCTTCACGCTGACGTTCGCTTCGAAGGAGGCGCTGGAGAAGCAATATCTCCACGAGCCCGCGCATCAGGAGTTTGTGGCGATGTTGGACGGACTCCTCGAGAAGGCGTTGGTTGTGGATTACTTGGCGTAAGCGACATGACTAGTTGGCCAGTTGACAAGTTGGCACGTTGACAAGGGAGACAAAAGGAGAGGCCTAGAGGCTCGGAGGCTCAGTGGACCAGAAGATGCATCCATGTCGGGTGGCGGGTGGCGGCCCCGGGTGGCAGGTAGCGGGAAGATGCCTAACTCAGAGGGAAACCGGAGACCGGATGATTGGCTGGGGATCTATTTTTCAGGTCACGGGTCTCGGTAGTCGGGAGCCCGGTACGGGTGTTCAGGTTCGGGTGCAGCTGCAGGAAAATCCCGGACCCGAACCTGGTGCTGAAGACCTGTACCTGGGACCCGATGGCCGAGACCAGAGACCCGAGAATGAACTAGCCCAAGCCCTAGCTCTCCTCTCGTTTTCTACTAAAAACCTATTGTTTATCAACGATTCGGGCCTTAGGTTAGGGCATGGAATCTTCCCCTAAAGTCACTTATTGGTCCTGTTGGTGGCGCGCTACCTGGGTGCTATATCTCATCGCTTGCGTGATGGGTTATCTGAACGCCAGAGGCGAGGGGCTTGCCTGGGCGATGGGAGCGGGCCTGATCACTGCTCCGCTCTCGGGCCTTTTCTGGGGTTGGATCTATTGGCTGATCAAGAAGTAGGCTAAATGAGCGATCCGGATAAATGGTATCGTTCCACGGTGCCCGAGCTGCAGGTCGGCGCGGCATCCGGCGACCCGGATGCGATGTATCACCTGGCCCAGCGTTACCGCCGGGGCAAAGAAATCCCTCAGGATATCCCGCAGGCGGTCGAATGGCTGCTGCGGGCGGCGGACCTTGGTCACGCCCATGCGCAATCCAGCATGGGTGTCCGTTATTACTACGGCGAAGGGGTGCCAAAGAACCATCGTCTGGCGATGAAGTGGTACCTGGCTGGTGCCGCCAACAAGGAGCCCGAGGGTCTTTATAACGTCGGAGACTTGTTCGATGACTCGGACGAGATCCCGAAGAACCCGGTCGAATGCTGCG
>Ga0214163_1000470_pt1 | contig 18782 bp, 43 predicted proteins | sample LakMenepilimnion_2_FD_153001 | JGI IMG/M metagenome (GOLD analysis project Ga0214163, IMG submission 153001) | Freshwater microbial communities from Lake Mendota, WI - Practice 15JUN2010 epilimnion v4 | ecosystem: Environmental > Aquatic > Freshwater > Lake > Epilimnion/Euphotic zone | place... | reverse complement strand
CATGATTTCTTTGTCGCCAATGTTTCTGGCCCAACAGTAAGCCCAATAGGATTCAGTGACACGATCCCTCATAATTTCTCGGTCGCCAATTTCCAAGGCCCAAACATAAGCCCATTCAGAATCAGTGACGCGGTCGATCATTATTTCTCGGTCGCCAAGGTGCCATGCCCAAGAAAAAGCATCTTTTGGTTCAGTGATACGATCACGCATGATTTCTCGGTCGCCAATATTTTTGGCCCAATAGTATGCTGAAACAGAATCCGTAGCCATCACAGGAGCATATTCATGCAAACCTTCTGTGTTGCCTCGATACAAGATTTTACCAGTTCGAAACTTGCATTTGTCGTTATCAATATCGACAACATCTTCTTCTTTGGCTTCGATTACAAGCCAATCGTGACCTTCAAGAAGAAGCCAAGCTCCATTACCTTGTTTTAAACCGTGAAGGCCCTTGCCGCATTCTAAAACAGGGTCCCAGATAGGAGTAGTGACGATATCTCCTGTTTGACCATAAATAAAACCGCGAGAAGAAGTACCGTCTTTATTACATTTTCGGAGAATAAGAACCATGATTTTTCCTTTCAATCGAAGCGAACTAACGTTGTAGTTGTTGGTATCAGCTTGGCAATTTATTAAATTCTTCGATCCATTTTAGCTCAGTGATACGCTCACGCATGATTTCTCGGTTGCCAATTTCGCTGGCCCAATAATAAGCCCAAAGTGATTCAGTGACACGATCACGCATGATTTCTTGGTCGCCAAAGTTTACAGCCCAATAAAAAGCATGCTGAGAATCCGTGACATGATCACGCATGATTTCTTTATCGCCAAAAGTCAACGCCCAACAGTAAGCCCACTTTGATTCAGTGATGTGGTCACGCATGATCTCTCTGTTGCCAATATTTTTGGCCCACTGAAAAGCCGAATAAGAATCAGTAGCCATCGAGTAAGCATATTGGTGTAAGCCTTTTGAGTTGCCGCGATAAAGAATCTTGCCAGTACGAAATTTGCACTTATACTGGTCAATATCAATGACATCTTTCTGAAATGCATGGATCACCAACCAATCGCTGCCTTCAAGTAGATTCCAAGCACCATTGCCTTGTTTAAGTCCATGCAAACCATTTCCACATTTAGGTTCAGGATTCCAATCAGGGGCGGTTACAACATCACCTTTTTTTCCATACTTGAAACCATTTCTGGAAATTCCGTCATTGTAACATTTTCCGAGAATTAGAACCATGATTTCCCTTTATTGAAAGATGGCTTGATTTTTGGTATCAGCTTGGCAATTTATTAAATGCTGCGATCCATTTAAGCTCAGTTATACGCTCACGCATGATTTTTCTGTCGCCAATGTCTATGGCCCATTGATAAGCCCATTGAGATTCCGTGACACGATCCCGCATGATTTTTTTGTCGCCAAACTTCCAAGCCCAAAAATAAGCCCATTGAGATTCAGTGACACGATCAATCATAATTTCTTTGTCACCAATGTCTCTGGCCCAAAAATAAGCATGTTCAGAGTCAGTGACACGATCAATCATGATTTCTTTGTCGCCGATGTCTCTGGCCCATTGGTAAGCCCATCGAGGCTTAGTAATGCGATCCCGCATTATTTTTATGTCGCCAAAACTCATAGCCCAATTAAATGCATACTCGGAATCAGTAACACGTTCCCTCATAATTTTTCGGTCGCCAATATATTTGGCCCAATAAAAAGCCCATTTAGAATCAGTGACACGATCAATCATGATTTTTCGGTCGCCAATGTTTATAGCCCATTCATAGGCCGGACGTGAATCGGTGGCCATGACCGAAGCATATTGGTGCAATCCTTCTTTATCGCCTCGATACAAGATCTTCCCGGTGCGAAACTTGCACTTTTCATTGTCAATATCGACAATATCTCCATCGTCAGCTTCTATCACAAGCCAATCATCACCTTGAAGTAATCCCCATTCACCATTTGCTTGTTTTAAACCGTGAAGGCCATTTCCACATTCTGGCTTAGGGTGCCAGAGAGGAGCAGTAACGGTATCTCCTACTTGACCGTAAACAAAACCACGCGAAGAACTACCGTCTTCCCAACACTTCCTAAGAATAAGTACCATAATTTTTTCCTTAGCATTAGAGGTGAACTGATATTGCAGTTCTTGGTATCAGCTTGGCAATTTATTAAAGTCATTAATCCATTTAGGCTCAGTGATACGCTCACGCATGATTTCTCGGTCGCCAATGTCTCTGGCCCACCAGTAGGCATTGCGGCAGTTAGTGATACGATCTATCATGATTTCTCGGTCGCCGATGGCTTTGGCCCATTCATAAGCCCAGTCCGAATCAGTGACACGATCAATCATGATTTCTTTGTCGCCAATTTCTCTGCCCCAATAAAAGGCCGAACGTGAATCGGTTGCCATGACCGAAGCGAATTGGTGCAACCCTTCTTTGTCGCCGCGATACACAATCTTACCAGTACGAAACTTGCACTTGTCATCGTCAATATCAACAACATCCTCTTCGGCAACTTCGATTACAAGCCAATCATCGCCTGTGAGGTAATACCAATTGCCATTCCCTTGCTTCAAACCGTGAAGGCCATTTCCGCATTCTGGCTCAGGGTTCCAATCTGGAGCAGTAACGGTATCTCCTACTTGACCGTAAACAAAACCGTAAGAAGAACTACCGTCTTTAAAACATTTTCTGAGAATGAGAACCATGATTTGTTCCTTAGAGTTAGAGATGAACTGATCCTGCAATGGTTGGTATCAGCTTAGCGTTTTAATCAGTGAGCCATTTTTCGTAATTTCAATGCCGCCGATGTTTTTGGACCACCTGTCGAGATGAATGCCAGTGACAAGGTGGATCATGATGTCTCGGTCGCCAATGTCTCTTGCCCATTTATAAGCCCACTGAGACTCCGTGACACGATCCCGCATGATTTCTCTGTCACCAATATCTTTGGCCCAATAATAAGCATCATCAGAATCAGTAACACGATCCCTCATGATTTTTCGGTCACCAATGTACAATGCCCAACAGTAAGCATAGTGAGATTCAGTAACGCGATCACGCATGATTTTTCGGTCACCAATGTACAATGCCCAACAGTAAGCATAGTGAGATTCAGTAACGCGATCACGCATGATTTCTAGGTCACCAATGTTACAGGCCCAATAGTAAGCCGACTCAGAATCGGTTGCCATGACCGAAGCGTATTGGTGCAAGCCTTCCTCGTCGCCACGATAAACAATCTTGCCAGTACGAAACTTGCACTTGTCTTTATCAATATCAACAACATCCTCTTCGGCAGCTTCTATTACAAGCCAATCATAGCCTTTGAGCAAAACCCAATCACCATTCCCTTGTTTCAAACCGTGAAGCCCATTTCCGCATTTTGGGTTTGGGCTCCAATCAGGAGCAGTGACTATATCTCCTACTTGACCGTAAACAAAGCCACGCGAAGAACCACCGTCTTTGTTGCATTTTCTTAAAATCAATACCATCACTGTCTCCTTGAATTTATTTGACTTGCCTTGATAGCGATATTGCCGGTATCAGCTATCCCCATACAACAACTTGTTGCCGTAAAACACTATGAATTCGTCATCCAAAAAATCCAGCTTTTCCAGTAATCGCTTACCCATTGTACGGAATAGATCCAAATCAACAATCCCACCAGACTCAGTAACAATGTCTCGCGGAATATCGCATTCAAAAAATTGACTAGGAAACAACAATTGGTCAGCATGAGCCTTTCGCACCTCTAGAACAACCGTTGAAAGGTAATCATTCTTGTGAGGAAGCATTTCCAGAGTATACCACTCATCAAATGATTTCGGCCTGCAATCTTCCTTAGCATTGTAGTACTCGCATACTTCAGCTACATACTCTTGGAAAAATACAAACCAATCAGTTATCACACACAAATCTATTTTGGCCATTTTAAACCCCCTGTGTAATTTGAGTAAGTCGAAGACTTACTCAAATTACCAATTAGAATTAACAAAATCAAGACAGTCTTGGTAAGTTGCTCCCGAATTAATCAACTTACTTAGTTCTTCCGATTCAGCAAGAATCGAAACAGCAACAAAACTCCCACCCGACAAGCGGAGCAACTTGCCCCGCCAATCTAATTTTTCCCACATGTCTCATTCCTTATGTTAGGGACTACACACTTGTTGGTATCAGTCACTTGTAAGCTGCCTGTACACAGAAGTGGTTTCTGTCCTGTCATGTATCGGTATCGCTGCATACAGGCCACCAATCGCCTCACCAAAGCGACTGTCAGAAGAAGCAGCATAGGTTCCGCCACTCATGTAACCCACATGCCCATCAGGCACAGGATCAACAGGCAGAATCTTGTAAATTCTACCCTCTTTGACTAACTTACCAGCAGGACAATCAGTCGAAGGCTCAAATGGACCCGGCATATTCACAACACAAATCCGCTTCACGCCATGAAACCGATTCAATTCACAATCGTAATCCGAACGGTATACATTCACTACTAATCCCATGATCGCTCCTAAAAAAGAATCAAACTGACTCCAACTATTGTTGGTATCAACTATCCCAAAACCTCCTCGCCGTAATCCAACCGATTTGCAAGTCCCATAAGCAAATCTGATGCTCGTCGAAATTCTGAATCATTGGGTTTTGTTTCTTCGGGCTTGGTAAGACTACCCAAGATATTTGAACCTAAGACTAGCCCTTGTCTAACCTCTTCCAAAAATTCTTGCATAGAATCGCAAGAAGCTTTCAAAGGCATGATCTTAAATTTAGACCCCAAAGATTTTCCATAAGTCTCAGCTAAATCAAAACTTAAAAAAGGTCCGACTAAAGTGGCTTTGTCCAACACAATGACGAACATAATAATCCTTCTTGGTGAGCAGATTCTTAATCATACTCACCAAGACAAGTATTACTAGACCTATTCAGGCTCCAAATTTGAAGCGTCAATCAGGTGAGAACCAATATTGTCCATCCATCGGTCGTACAGTTGAACCACCAACAAGAACCCCTCGCCAAAGCCCGTAACCTCGCCTGTGGCATCCTTGTGCTTGCCAGATACAACCCTAATCTTCTGGCCAATAACAAACTGAATCGGCAACTCTTCCTCAGTCTCCTTGACAAAGTCCAGCAAATCTTGAGCCTCTTTCGAACATTGATCCAATGCTTTTCGCAAAATGTTCTCAGAAGAATCTTCGATGTCTTTGCAAAGTGATTTAATTTTTTCCGTATTCTTTCGAGTCGTTTCCACCACTTCTTTCATCGTGTCAAGCACAGAATGTTCTGATGGCCTCGTCAATGGAGCTATTTCCCAATAACTGTCCTCCCCTTCGCAAGCTTCAAGTGCAATGTCATGATCCATAAAAGGACCCTCGAAACTAAAACCATCAGCTACATTTCCACGAACAATAATAAACATGAAATCATCTCCTCAAATTACTTACTGGTATCAACTACACTCGCCGATTCCCAAACAAAACGCTCCAGCAACCAATCTGGACTCTCATGCTCATCGAAAAGCACAAAAGGCCCTTCATATCCCTGCTCTTTCGCAAACGACTCTGCAACGTCGTAATGCTGGCCTAATTGATACTCCGTCTCACTGCATTGCACAATGCAAAAGTAAAAATCAGGCTCGCCAGAGGCATTGTGACAAGCTAAGACGCATTTAATCTTCATGTGATTTCTCCATAAAAGGTGACACCCTACTTGTCGGTATCAAGAAAATAATCAATCCCGTCTTCCACGCCGTAATTTGCAGCCCAAGGCATTTCCCGAACCTCTTGTACCTGACCCGGAAATGTTTCCTGAAGCCACTTATCAAGCTTTAGCCTGCAATCAGATTTGACCCACTTGATAAGCTCGTTAGTGGCAGACTCAATGTCAAATCCAAGCAAAGTAATTTCGTAGGTCATTTCAATTCCAACATTTGAACAACACAGTCATCTTCACCACAAAAAATGTTGCTATTAATCAGTTCCTCATACGGCTCAACACCAAAATCAGAAACCATTTCACAAAACTTTTCGACAGCTATATCGCGATTGTCACAAGATATTGCCGTAACTGCTTTGTTTTTCCAAATTTCTAAAACTACCCAAGGTGCACGCATAAAAGATTCCTATGAAAAAAAATAGGTTGTAAGGAAACCCCTCACAACCTATTTGTTGGTATCAACAAAAAATTACTTTAACGTCGAAGTACAATAGAAAAACAATTTGCCACAAACCAACCAACAGTGCCAATCAAAATCACACCAAGACTAAAGTCTTGATACTCTCGAACATCTTTCCAATCCACAACAAACATACTAACAAAAGAGACTATGATTAAGACAACCATAACAAAGCCAGTCGATCCAAACAACCAAACAAGCTCTTCCTCATATGAATACTTTCTCATAGTCTTTCACCTTTTTGGCATCACCTTACGAACATGCACTTCCCAATTGTTAATAACATATTCAACACAGAAGTGGACTCATACTCCACAAATGCCCATCGCTTTACAATAGGAGCATATTCACCCATGCCAAGGTCAATGGCACCATATGGACCCTTTTTCTCCTTGCAAGTATTCTCGTAATCAATAATGCCCAACATCGGAGCATCAGTAAGATCACCAGTATCCGATGCATTAACCCACGATAAACTACTATTGTTCATCATAGGCTCAAAAAAGTCCCACATCGCCTCATCAGAACCAAAATGCTGAGGGTCTTCATTCTCCATTCTTCGCAATTCAGCCTTCTCTTCATCTGTTATGTAAAGCGTCAACTGAACATCATTTTGCAAAAATTTCATCTGCTTCTCCTTGTTCCACTCTATTGACGGTATCACTTACTCTCAATGATAATCGTAGCTGGTATTTTGGGAGAACGAAACACCCTAGGAGTCTCCTCCTGACGATCAGGTATCTGTAACTCGTTCTGTATAGCCATGATCTCATCAGCAATCTCAGGATTCTCCTTAATAATCTGATCCCGAAGATTCTTCCCATTGCGAGAAACAACCTCTTTCATGGCCTCTAAAATAGCCACGCGAATCATATTCCATTGCTTGAATGCACGCAAACGACGAATCATCAAGGCCCACAAAGCATAACCATAAAGATTTTGCACCGCCTTTTTCATGACCATGCCATCACCTTTACTGCCAGCCTCACGCTCCACAATTGATCCGGGTGGCAATATTACCGTCATTTTACTGCCACTCACATCCAATTTCATGCCCGGAGATAAATCACCGTCAGCATCCAGCATACGCTCCAATGTTTTCATGGTAGCATACGCAATCGCACGATCCTTTTCACTCGTAAACATCATTATCCCCTAATAGGAACCCTCGCCATTGAACTGACCCATTTCACTCAAAATCTTGCGATCAGGAACACTAACCTTGCGGCGTTCCAATTCTTGAGTGTAATTTTGCATCCTCATCTCATTGTAATGAGCTTTGCTGTGACCAATAGCATTGTAATAAGTGTTGGTCGCATTAGCTAACATCTTCAACAAAGTGTCGCTCGAAACACCCTTGAATTCATTCTTCGCCATTGTAATTCTCCTTGAAATGACTGCCAATATTGCCGGTATCAGCTATTATAACCAAAATGCTCCACAATCTTTTTAAACAAACCCGTATTATGTTTGTTTAAAAACTCCATATCAAAATCCTTGCCAGCCAGCCTAGACTCAAAAACCTTCAGAACCTCCAACCTTTCATCAGGTTTTGACCAACAGCCTAACTGATCCTCTTGCTTTTCATGTTCCAAAGCTTCCAGAATCAATGCCATACTGTCTGAAAATTCAGATAAAGGCACTTGCTCATCGAGCAAGCGATCTACCACACCCAAAGTGGCCTCAGGCCAAGTGGTAATCCAATCGCGTTTTACCTCCAACAAAAAGGCATGAATTGACTCTTTTGTCCTAGGCTTGTCTTCAAATACTTCAATCGCATCCAACGCCGTGTCATTGGATTGTGTGCCATGTCCCCATGAACCCATGATATCTTCCTAAAAAGTAAAACCTACAGTAATTACCGGTATCAATTACCCTCGCTCACCCCTGCGAATCCTTGGAGACAAAGTCCTTCTCAATTCCTTAACAGAAACGCCCTTAGATTTAGCAGCTTTCTCCAATAAAGCCTCTCCCACCCATTCACTAAGGGGCTTGCCATCTTCCAAAGCAGTCTCCTTGAACAACGCAAACCAATCTTTGGGTTGTGTTGTACTCATCATCACAGCCTTATCGCACTTCATCCTGTTTTCCTTGTTCGAAAGTTAAACCAATTACTGGTATCAATTACCAATCAGTGACAACCGGACCATTTACTGTAAACCTCATGGGTTCACCAGTATACTTGTAAACACGATCCCATTCATCCAAAAATCTATACAAAGGCCCAAAATAAGACCTTTCATCTAAACTCAAAATGACATCATTACCACTCTTGTCATCATAAGTAAAAAGTGCCGAACCCATGCACATCACAAATTCTTTCAAATGAGGATGTTTCCGCAGAATCTGTCTTGCAGACTCCTCAATATACTCCAAACCTGTCTTTCTTGCTTCCTCATACAGACCTTGAATCCGCTTGTTTATGTTTTTCATCCTCTTCTCCCATTGAAACAAACACTAACATTGGCCATTTTGTCGGTATCAGGTTATTGAGTAACTCTTCGAGTTACTCAATAACCATCCGATTGTATGCCTCTTTTTGCCTCAGTCAAGACGGAATTTCCCCATATTATGGTTTTGAGTTACTTTCAAGTAACTCAAAACTCGCCTTTTATCCCCCCTCTAAGTCACTTTTACTGCCTTTTTATTGTCTTTTTATTGTCTTAAGATACATAAAATCATTGTTTAAGTGACTTAAAGTATCTTAAAATTGCCGACGAAAAGGCACTTAAAGAATCTTAAAAAATTCAAGTGAGTGCAATAATAAGGGGGCTAGGCCAACCTCACCTTTTCCTAACTGCACCTCACCCGCGAATTATTACCTCAGCATTCATCCTCCTTTTCTTCTAATAGCCATACTTTTACCATCATTTTACCACACTTTTTCTTACTGGTATCATCAAAATGCTTTATTTGCTCCTTCACTTGCCCAAATGACAACAAAATGAGCATTCAGTTACTAACCAACAAAAAGCACTTAAAACATCAACATCAATAACGTATTGACCCACCAAGGTTTTGTTCAGCAGTTCTACCCTTATGAGAGTAGATTCTTCCCTCTTAATAAGCACTTGGCCAAGCACTTAATAACAGGAATATTCGTTAGAACTGAGGACGTTCCTCACGTCCCGTCATTGAGTTGAAGTATTCTTTTTGGTATCACTTACATCCACGGTTCGAGTGGAATGGATTTCCGACTGACGATTTCATGTTGTTGGATGTTGACGCCTACTTGGTTATTTTTAACCATACAGATGGCGTTTACGACATGTCCTGAGAGGGTGGTGATAGGTTTGATTAGTTTGTAGGGGTATGGATTATTAGTGACGTAGACGACTTCGATTGTTTCATTTTTCATCCGCAGGCTCCCAATCTATTGTGTAGAGAACGATAGCTCCGACCGAGCACAAGAACAGAGTCATACAAAGTGCTGTAGTTCCGTCCATATGTAATTCCTTTCCATAGGGTGCTTATTGGTATCAGAAGCCTTCATTTTTCCAATTGTGACTTGGTTTTTTTTGGAATTGGTGGCGAAGTTCTGAAGAATATGGTTCATACAACGCAAATTGTGGTATTTCGCGAACCTCTTGGTGGTAATCTACTAAGATAACAGCTTCATCCAGCCCATTATATCGAGTCATTCGATTACCACCTTGCCGAGCGGTTATACCACCTTGCCGAGCGGTTATTAGCAATTTCATTTCTGAGCTTATGCTTTCTCTATGAACTTGCATGTAAGCTCTTAATGCTTGCATTTCGTGCGAGAATGTTTCGACAGTGGTGTTATTTGACATTATTGGCATCCGGTGACGGTGACAAATCAAGGCATTCCTGTTGCCAGAAGAAGAGATTTTGTTCAGTGCCGTAGCATCCGATTGGGAGTTCGTTAGCGATGAATTTAACGATTTGAGGGAGGGCTTGGATCATTTCATCGTCTGCCCTATTCATGAACCCGAAGAGGTCATTAGAGAGTAGTTCGGCATAGGTGTCGCTTAGATGGAGGCATTCTCGTTTTCCCCAAGCCATAAGTGTATCGAGAATATGTTGGGGGACATTTTGGTAGTTTGCTGTATTGAACATGATTTTTTGTTGAAGTTTTCTCTACTGAAGGGAACTGTTAGGTGATTTTGGAATATGGGAAGGTGACGATTTGTTTGTTGGTATCAGAAGCCTTCATGCTTCCAATCATTCCTTTCGACAATCACATTGGATGTTTTCTCATTTAATAAATCGAAGTGAATAAACTCCAATGATTGTTGTTGCATAATTCTTTGTTGAAATTGTGCTTGCCAATAGTATAGCTCATCGTCATTATGGTTATATTGGCGGTTGTTCTGGTTAAATTGGCGGTTGGGTGTTTCGTAATTTGCGAAGTAGTAGCGAGTTCTTGGGTTTATTTGTTCTCGCACATAATTATTATAATTTTGTGCGAAGTTTCGGAGTTCTTGCTGGGAGTTAAAGATTCTTGGTGGTTCGAAGAGTTGGAGTGGTCTTTGGTCGATATGATTATTGTATTTTTCGATACTGCCGAGGATATTTGGTGAGAATTCGAGGGCTACGAAGGCGACCAGATCGGGGAGTAGATGGTGAAAGAGGTTCTGTGGTGTTTGGTATTCGGCGATGAGGCAATATGCTTGTAGGTCATTTGCGACGAGGGCGATGAGTATGGGTGGTAATTCCCGATGATGTCGTTGATAAGCGAGGAGACTGTCAATAATATGATGGGGAATATCGCGTATCATTTGTGGATATGTTTTTGGAAGTTTTCTTTTCCTAGGAGGTTTGCGGTATGTAGTTTGAACCACATGATGTACAATTTGAGGAGTGGGTAATTTTCCTCATCGGCTTGTAGAACGGCAGTTTCTAGGTCATTTTGGATGAGTGCGGAGAGGAAAGTGCCGGGTTTGATGTTGTGTTGGCAATATCTTGCGATAGATTCTTGCATTCTTTGGGGAATTTTTTGAAATTCGCCTTCGAATTTGAGTTCAAAAAATACTTGCATGATGGTTTCATTTTACCGAGGAGTTAGGTTTAGGTCAACTCTTTTTTGGTATCAATTATTTGTTTTGTGTGTTGGCCGCATTGTGGGCATTTTCAAGTATCATTATTTTTGAGTTTAATGATAGCGAATTGGATTGCCCCGATGAGTTGTTCGCCGCTTGCGTACCGGTATATGTCAGAAGTTCCTAGCATTTCTGCTATTGGGATGATATTTGCTTTCATGTTGTTATTGGGTGTCGATTTGCAAGTCCATAGATTCGAGTTGTGAAATGGCTTGTGATCTTGTGAGGTCAGTTGGATAATCGACGCAGAGTATGTTGTCGTTGGAGAAGGTGACAAAGTAGAAGCAGAAGCTATTTGGAGTCCAGATAGTTTCCATCATAGTTTCGAGTTTTTTGAGTCTTTCTTGGTTGATTGGTTGGGTATGAAGAAGTTTGATGTAGCGGTTGGTCATTAGTTTATTCCGAATAATTTTTGAGAAAGGTGTTGACTGATTCGTTGTAATCTATCGGCAATTTCTTTGGTGATTTTGCCGGTAGCGTTGCATCGTTGGCATTTTGTGGGTGAATACTTAGAAATGGTGGTTCCATCGCAGACTGGGCATATCACGAGTGTATGGATTGGAATTTTGACGGCGTGATCTGGATTTGTGTCGGTTGATCCGTTAATAACTGGATATGCGTAACAAACGACTTGATTATTTTCGGTGGAGAAGTTGAGGTCAATTTGCTCGGAGTAGGATTCCCATTCATCGAGATCTTCGACGGGTTTATGGTTGCATTTGATATCCGAGGCGATTTGGGATTGTATGGCGAGGATATGGTTGTGGATTTCTTGGCTTGTCATGATAACTTTCTTGGTTTGGGGGACTTATTCTTGTTCTTTGGTAATTTGAGCTAGTAGCTTACTGCACCACTCAGCTTTTTCGTCATCGTCCATTCCTACTGCATTTACAGAATTTCTTGCTTTTGCTGTAATTTGGTTGAAAAGCGAGACGAGTTTATCATCGGGGTTACTGCTCCAAGCGGGATGTTGGGCACCGATTGACAGAAGTGTGATATAGTGATTCATTTGTGCTCCTAGGGGGGTGGTTTTGTCTTTACTTGTTGGTATCACTTAAATTTGGGACCGCCGTATTCTTTGACAAGTTTCTTTATAACAGATTTCCATTGCTTTAGGTCGAGGACGGGACCGCAGAGTTCTTTCCAGACGATTTCCCATTCTACGCCTTCATTTCCATTTATGGTATTTTGGGCTAGGAAGCAGGACACGGTGAAGCTTGTGTGTTGCATCATATATTCGAGGTTTGATGAATTTCTTGGACCCCAAGAATCTTGATCTTCGCTATGTCCTTGAGCGAAGTAGCAGATTTCGGCACAAGTATTAATAAGGTCATTGAGTTTTCGTTTTTGGTACATTGCTTTGAATCTTGTGGAAAGGGGGTGGTTTCAATGGGCGTGTGTTTTTGATCGAACGCTTACTGCACAATCAGCTTATTAAGTGGTGGTTTTGTCTTTACTTGTTGGTATCACTTAGATTTGCTACAGCGATCATAATTAAGCGGTGTTCGAGGTCGCTCACCTTCATGCTGAGTGTGTACAGTGACTTACAAAACCGTAGTAAGTTATTGAAGTGTTTAAGGGGTTGAGAGTCGATTGGTTTTTCGTTCCAGCATTTCACGTTGAGTTGTTTGCAAGTTTCATTTTTCTCTGTGAGGAGGACGTTTAAAGTGGAGGGTGGGTTAGAATCGGCAGTATCCCAATTGGTAACAGAGAGTTCAAATTCACACTCGCCGATAATGACTGTGAGTACTTCGTGGGGATTTATGAGGACTTTCATTGTCTGTGCTTTGTTGGTATCAGTTATTTTTGAATTGGGAGAGTTTTTCTTTTAGTTGTTTGATGTCATTGATGAACATTTGTCGTATTTTTGCTTGATCTTTTGGTTCTTCATAGCCATTTGGAACTTTGGCTCCGTAGATTGCTTTCCAATCTTGGAAGTCATCTTGGAGTTTATCCAATTGATTTTGGATATCTTTTTGGTTTTGTTTCATATGGTTTCTTGAGTCTGTGAAGGCGGGAAGTTTTTGACTTCCCGCCGTCGAAATGAGATTTTTGGCCGTTTAGAACAATTCTTCGGCTGATGGGTAAGAGGAATGAAACTGGGCTGAGACGAGTTTTCCGCCAGCTTTCCATTTTTCCCACGTATGTATATCGTATGATTTCAGAAGATGATCGAAGGTTTCGAAGGCTTCCATGAGTTCGGCATGAGCCTCTTCGATTTCTTGATCGTGTTCTTTCTCTTCGTCGTCAAATTCGTCATAATCATCGTCATCGTCATGGCTTGTGATGTTGTCCATAGTGAGAATCCTTAAGAGAGTGGTCAATCGTGTCGTTTTTTATTAGTGGTATCAGCTTTTTGTAGCCAATAGGAGAGGGATGCATTTCCACCGCCTAATTCGGGGCAAGTCCAATTGACATATAGGTCATTAGGCTTATCTTTTCGGGTGTGGGTGCATCTAATGAGTTTGACTTGAGCGATTGCGTGGTAGTAGATGTCTCTGATTTCGATGGATTGTAGGCAGTTATTGCTTATGTGAACGAGGCGTTCGACAAACTGCATATTATCACGATGTTTGAGTTTTTTGGGGGACTTTTTGAATTTCTTATTCATTTTTGGATCACGTCCATGCGTTATAATCGGAGCATGGATCTTTTATGGGGATTTGCGTCGGAGAGTCATGCTTTTGGCAATTTATTTTGCCTTGTTGTCTATTTTCTTTTGCGTATTGTTTTTTGGGCAATCGCTTCAGTTTTCGACAATATTGATTACGAAACCGGGTGCTGTTCCGAGGTAGCTGTAACCACCGCTATCCATTGGAATTCCTTTTAGGATTTTGAGCCATAGGGTTTTCCCCAGATGGCTTCATAGTCGATTTTATAATCCTTTCCTTCTTTTTTGGCTTGTACCATATTGAGGGTTTCACGGAGCCACGCCTGATAATAATTTTCCATATCATTTCTGATAAATGGTCCCCACATTTCTTGTGGAACATTGTGCACTTGCCCTTCTCGGAGGAACAAGAGCCAACCTGTCAGTTCGGATGGTTTTTTGTGCATTTTGAAAACATTTTCAAAATGAACGCGTCGTCTATCGTCTTGTGTATCGGCCATTTGTTTTCCTATTTGTTGGTATCACCTAAATGAATATTATTTTCTTGCAGGAGTTTTCGCCAGCGTTGTTCGTTGGATTCTCTTGACTTATGGATACGTATTTGATCTTGCAAGTCTTTGATGATACGCTCATGACTTTCGCAAGCTAGAGCAAGACCTTTTTGTTTCAAGTGATTTCTGATAGCTCCGGCAATTTCTTTGATTGCGTTTTCTTTGGCGTTTTCGCCCTGTCTTGTGATGCTGTATCTTTTAAGGCACCCGCTAACGATACGTTCTATGACTGAATCATAGAACGTGTGCAGGTTTGAATCGAGCGACATTGGTCTTAATCCTTTTTTCAAATTGTTTTTGGATATCTTGGTCGAGTTCTTCGTATGCTTTTTTACCTTCTTCACCGATTGGGACGCCCCAATCATCGCAAGTTGCTGCATCGGCTTCGATGGTATAGCTTCTGATCGGAGTGATTTTGATGATTTTGTAGCAACATTCGGTTGTTACACGTTGAATATTGTTGTATGCCAGAGCGTTATTAACGCCTCTATTTGGCATTTTGAGTTCTTGGTTGCATTGTGGGCAGATCATTTTACCAAGTCTTTCGTCGAGCTTTCCAGTTAGGGTTGATAAGTTTTGGCCAGTTAGGGATATTTCCACCATCGAGAGTGGCATCGGGGCAATTTTGAAAAATAACGCGAGACATATGCCAATCGCTCATACCTTGGATGGCTTGAAGTCCGAAGATGGTTTCGGGTTGTGGTCCGGTTAGGAGTAGTTTTCCTTGATCGTCGCGTGATTCGATGATCCATTTAGGGTTCATTGTATTCATGATATTCCTTTTGTGTTCGGGATTACTGACACTTTAGCTTGTTGGTATCAGTTTACGATTTTCTTCAATTTCTTGGAAGTCTGTAAAGTGGACTTCATCTTGTTCTGCGATGTGGCATAATTGTACAGAATTTGTGCTTGCTTGTCCGTTGCAGAAAAAGGTCATTTTCTTGAAGCGGGATTTTGCTCTGAGTGTTCCACGGAGGGTATATTTTCCGTTATTGAAGCTACCGACGACGAGGATTTGGCGGTTTTTTTGGTCTCTTGCGACGATGTAACCATCATTCCATTGATTGAAGGTGCATTTGGGTGTGTATCCTTTTTGGCAACAATAGTCAAGAATGGTTTGAGCGTTATCTGCTGAGAATTGGTTATTGCAGAAGTGTGCATATTGCCACGCGACCAGAATTTCTTGTTGATTGTAACCTTTCTTTTCTAGTAGGGTTGAATATTCTTGGCTGACTGGTGGGAATGGCATACAAATTTCCTTTAGTTCGACAAATGATTTGCACTTACTTTGAGTGCAAATCGGCTTACATCATTCAAAGGCAAATGCTCTGTTTGATTTGTTGGTATCAGCTTTTTGGGTATTCGATATTCCAATCTGGTTCAAGTTCATTTGCGTGAAGGGCACTGAAACCTTCACTCATAATGTAGCGGGTAACGGTTAGTTGCGGTCCTGCATCTTCATAATCAAGGCCCAATTCTTGGGCTGATTTGAGTAATTTTTTGAAGGCATCTGGGGTGACATTGAGAATGAAGTTGATTGGAATTTGTTTTGTAGCTGGCATGATTGTCTTTCTTTGTGAAAACGGTCAAAGTGAAAAGGTTGTTGCTTAGTGGATTGTTGGTATCAGATGAGGATGATTGGTTTAGGTTGAAAACTTGGGTGTAACAGGTGAAGCCAGATTATTTCCATAGCCCACGGCATGCTCCAATAGATTTCGTGTAGGTGTAGAAGATATTTGTATTGTTCGAGGGTGAATTTGTGCAATTGTTGTTTTGAGACTGCGAACATTGCACCCCAAGGACAATAGAAAGTTGATGGGTGTTCATGTTTTGGGAACAAGTAGTTGAAGACGATGGGGATATATGGCAATCTGTATTGATTTGACCAAGGATCATTTTGTAGGTTTTCAACACTATCTCGCCAGACCATTTTAGCGAAGGGTGCGAAGTTTGGGTTTGGTTCTCGTTCTTGCAATTTATTGAAGGTCATGATATCATCATGATTTGCTAGATGAATAAAGTTTGGGCAGTGGTCGAATGGATTTGCTTGGCAGAAGATGGTGACATCGGCTAGGCATTTATATCGGGTAACGATATGATGGAGGTAGCTGTGTGATTCTCTTCCGAAATTTTTCAAAGTGATTGCATTTTTGACATTTAGATTGCCTTTATGATAAATCATCTTGTTGTGTTTTATGCACTTTAGCCAAGCGATATTTTCTTTATAGTGAGCGACTACAAGTTCGACTTTATGGCGTTTTGTGCTTGCTATTTTAATCATAATCACCCTGACTATTTAGTGGGGTGTATGATTTCTTGGTATCACTTATTCTTTTTCAAGCCAGCCAAATTTTGTTGCACATACTTTGACTGCATGAGTACCGCGATTATGGCGATCATAACTGGGTGGATTGTCATGGATGTAGTGTTTAACTTGCTCTACTGAATCGAGTCTGGTGATGCTATACAGATCATGTCCTACGTCTGTGAGAGCATTTATGTAATTTGGTTCTGATTGTTCTTCTGAAAGATTATTATTTGTGTGGAGTTTTCTATCAAAAGAGCCATTTTTCCAATATTCAATGAATTCGGCTTCATTTTCAAAAGAGAGGGCAAAAGCGGGTGTTTGATGTGGTCTGAATACCAAAATGAATGGTTTTTCTTCGGCATTCAGTAGGTCTATTAGCTCATCGAATGCTGGTGTAAATCGGGTTGGGGATTGTGCTTGCAGAGCATTGTAGCAACGCCTTAGGCTGTCTGCGGCTAATCCTTGGTGATTCTCGGCGAAACAGATGAGAGCGAGAGTTCTGTAAGCTAAAGCTGGCTCATAGTTCAACAATTCTGATGCCTTGAGAGCGAGAAAAAGTTCTTCTTCTTTGTCTGAATAAGTTTTCATTTCCAATCCTTCGTAATCGATATTTTGTGGTGCACTATGTTCATTGTTGGTATCAGCTTGGCAGTTTATCAAATGCCTCTTTATAATAAGGATCAGTGACACGATCCTTCATGATTTCTTTGTCGCCAATATTTTTAGCCCATTCATAAGCCCATTCAGATTCAGTAACACGATCAATCATGATTTCTCGGTCACCAATATTTATGGACCACCAGTAAGCCGATTTAGATTCTGTAACACGATCACGCATGATTTCTTTGTCGCCAATGTCACAGGCCCACCAATAAGCCCATTTAGACTCTGTGACACGGTCTCTCATGATTTCTTTATCACCAATGTCTCTTGCCCAACAGTAAGCCCAATAGGGATCAGTAACACGATCAATCATGATTTCGCGGTCACCAATTTCACAGGCCCAATTGTAAGAATATTTTGATTCAGTGACACGATCCCTCATGATTTCTTTGTCGCCAATGATACATGCCCATTCATAGGCCGAACTTGGATTTGTTGCCATAACCGAAGCGTATTTGTGCAATCCTTCTTTGTCGCCTCGATAAAGGATCTTGCCAGTACGAAACTTGCACTTATACTGGTCAATATCGACAACATCATTTTCATCAGCTTCGATTATGAGCCAAACATAGCCTGCAAGCAATCCCCATTCACCATTCCCTTGTTTTAAACCATGCAATCCATTTCCGCATTCTGGCTTAGGGTCCCAATCAGGAGCAGTAACAGTGTCCCCTGTATTTCCGTAAACAAAACCATGGGATGAACTACCGTCTTTTTTGCATTTTCTGAGGATAAGAGCCATGATTTTTTCCTTTGACTTGAGGTAAACTGGTGCTGCAATTGTTGGTATCAGCTTGACAATTTATTAATTTCTGCTTTCCAAAAAGGATCAGTGACACGATCCCTCATGATTTCTTTGTCACCAATATGTTTGGCCCACATATAAGCCCATTGAGATTCCGTAACACGATCACGCATGATTTCTTTGTCACCAATGTTTCTGGCCCAAACATAAGCCCATTCAGAATCAGTGATACGATCCCTCATGATTTCTTTTTCGCCAATCTCTTTGGCCCAACAATAAGCCGAACGTGAATCATTGATACGATCAATCATGATATGTCGGTCGCCAAAGTCCTTAGCCCAATAGTAAGCCCATTCAGATTCAGTGACACGATCCCTCATGATTTCTTTGTCGCCAATATATCTGGCCCAAAAATAAGCATACTCGGAATCAGTCACACGATCAATCATAATTTCTCGGTCACCAATATGTTTGGCCCAATTAAAAGCCCATTTAGAATCAGTGGCCATCACATCGGCATATTGGTGCAAACCTTCTTTATCCCCACGATAAAGAATTTTGCCGGTACGAAATTTGCATTTTTTATTGTCAATATCGACAACATCTTCATCGTTGGCTTCGATTACAAGCCAATCATCGCCTTCAAGCAGATCC